>Ga0302279_10001096_pt1 | contig 39436 bp, 37 predicted proteins | sample III_Bog_N3_3_FD_194541 | JGI IMG/M metagenome (GOLD analysis project Ga0302279, IMG submission 194541) | Peat permafrost microbial communities from Stordalen Mire near Abisko, Sweden - III_Bog_N3_3 | ecosystem: Environmental > Terrestrial > Soil > Wetlands > Peat | place: Sweden: Abisko...
GGCCGAAATCTGTCTTAAAGCGGGAAGGAGGTTCCCGGCGAGGCGAGAATGCGACGATCGCCCGCATTCCGGCGGCCCGGTCCCGGTCGCCCCGAGGCGCAACTCCACCCCCCTGGTCCGCCTGACCCCTGAACGGGCCAAAAAGGTCCTGCAGGCGTCGCCCTCATGACCTCATGGCTAACTACTTAACATGCTAATCAAAAATTACTTAGCTATCTTATCGTGGAGTTGCTCGCTCAGGATCGCAGGGTGCCCTGAGGGGGTGTCACACCCGCCAGGAGTGATTAATCTCTACCCAATTGGCAAATTTCCCGTCCGGGCGCGATTTGCCACCATAAAAACCCTTGGCACCTTCTCCCCTGCCGCCTTTTGTCTCAATCCGATGCGCCCGCACAAGCCAGCCATTCTCGCCCTGGAAGACGGCAGCGTCTTCCAAGGCCTCGCCTTCGGCGCCGACGCCACCGTCGCCGGCGAGTGCGTTTTCAATACCTCGATGACTGGCTATCAGGAGATTTTGACCGATCCGTCCTATTTCGGGCAGATCGTGACGATGACCGCGGTGCAGATCGGCAACTACGGGATCAACGGGATCGACGTCGAATCGCGGGCGCCCCAGGCCACCGGCTTTGTCGTGCACGAGCTGTCGCCGGTCGTGAGCAACTGGCGGTCGAGCCTTTCCCTGGGCGATTATCTGAAAAAGCACGGTGTCCCCGGCATCAGCGAAATCGACACCCGGGCCCTGACGAAGAAATTGCGGGTCGACGGCGCCATGAAATGCTGCCTGAGCACCTTGCCGATGGGCAGAGACGATGCGGTGCGCCGCGCCCGGGAGTGGCAGGACATGGCCGGCAGCGACTACGTCAAGGACGTGACCTGCGCGGCGCCCTACTTGTGGAGTGGCGAGGATGCCAACAACCACAATGAAACCTATATTCCGGTCGGCACCCATTTCGGGTCGAGCACCGCCCCGGCCCGGCGCTTCAAGGTCGCGGCCTTCGACTACGGCGCGAAATACTCCATTTTCCGCAAGCTGATCCGGCACGGCTTCGACGTCCTGGTCCTGCCGGCCGGGGCGAGCGCCGAGCAAGTGCGGGAGCACCAACCCGACGCGGTGTTCCTCTCCAACGGTCCGGGCGATCCCGCGGCTTTGGCCTACGTCCACAAGACCGTGACGGCCCTGATCCCGGAATATCCCATTTTCGGCATCTGCCTCGGGCACCAAATGATCACGCACGCCCTGGGCGGCACCACCTTCAAGCTCAAGTTCGGCCATCGCGGCGGCAACCAGCCGGTCAAGAATCTGCACACCGGCAAGGTGTCGATCACGGCCCAGAATCACGGCTTCGCCACCGATGCGAAAAGCCTGGAGAAGCGCGGGGCGGAAGTGAGCGAGATCAACCTGAACGATCAGACGGTGGAAGGCCTGCGCCATACCCGCCTGCCGGTCTTCAGTGTCCAGTACCATCCCGAGGCCGCCCCCGGGCCGAGTGACGCCGATCCGCTCTTTATCGACTTCTACGACCTGGTCGCCAAGCGCAAGGCCGGCCAGATCTAGCCCGTCAGCGCCTCGAATTTGACGGCATCCTCCGGCGTGTCGACGCCGACGGTGGGGTCCTCGGTGAAGCCGACCGCAATCGTGTAGCCGCTTTCGAGGACGCGGAGCTGCTCGAGCTTCTCGATCTGCTCCAGGCGGCCTGGCGGCAGGGCGGCAAAGCGCTCGAGCAAATCGGCCTTGTAGGCATAGAGGCCCAGGTGCCGATAGCAGGGATGGGCACCCACCCAGGCATCGTCCACCCGGCCCGCCGCCTCCCGGGCGTAGGGCATGGGGCTGCGGGAAAAATACAACGCCCGGCCGGTGCGGTCGCAGACCACTTTCACCTGGTTGGGATTGGCGAAATCCTCCGCCCGCCTGAAGGGCGTCGCCAGGGTCGCCATCTCCGCCTTCCCCGCGATCAGGGCGGCCAGCAGACGAATTTGCCGGCCCGAAACCAGCGGCTCGTCGGCCTGGACGTTGATGATGTGTTCGGCCCGGACGGTCCGATTGGCCTCTGCCAGCCGGTCCGTCCCGGTGGTATGGTCCTTACGGGTCATCAGCACCTTGAAACCCCGCTCCGCCAGGCAAGTGCGCAGAAGTTCATCATCCACAGCGAAATAGAGTGGAAATTCCGGCGCTTCGGCCGCGATCCGCTCCGCCACCCACAGAACGAGCGGCTTTTCTTTAATCTTATGTAAGAGCTTGCGCGGGAAGCGGGTGGCCTCAAGTCGGCAAGGGACAATAATAGCCGTGCGGGGCATGGCAGCGGATCTTACCAGCGGGTTTTAAGGTTGCAAGCCGCACCCAGCTAGCGGACTTTCCCGGCAATTTTGAGTTAGCGACCATTCCGCCTAGCCTACTGCCATGAACAAAAGCGACACACCAGCCGCCAACCCCCAAATCGTCAAAGAATTGGTGGTACAGAACAAGATGGGCGTTCACGCCCGTCCTGCGGCGATGATCGTGCGCATCACGAACAAGTTCAAAGCCGATGTCTTTGTGGAAAAGGACGAGGAGCAGGTGAACGGCAAAAGCATCATGGGATTGATGATGCTGGCGGCCGGCAAGGGCTCGAAGGTCAAGTTTCTCGCGGCCGGCGACGACGCCCCGCAGATGCTGGCCGAATTGGAGCAGCTTTTCGCCCGCAAGTTCGACGAGGCCTAAGCCCGCCGGGGCCGGCTCAGAGTCCGAAGAAGGCCCGGGCGTTGCGCGTCGTGATTTTCGCCAGTTCCTCCACGGGCCGGCCGAATAGTTGGGCGGCGTAGTCGGCCGTCAGCCGGACGTAGGCCGGCCGGTTGGGTTCGCCCCGGCGCGGCACCGGCGCCAGGTAGGGGGCATCGGTTTCGAGCATCAGCCGGTCCAGGCCCTGCGCCTGGGCCGCGGCCCGGGTCGCCTCCGCCGTCTTGTAGGTGAGGATGCCGGTGAAGGATCCCCGGCCGCCGCGGCGGTTGAGTTCAGCCATCTCCGCCGGTCCTTCCGTGAAACAGTGAAAAACGACCCGGGCCCAGTCCACGCCGCTTTGGTCGATCATTTCCAGGCACTCCGCGAAGGCCCCCCGCGAATGCACGACGACCGGGCACTGCTGCCGCCGGGCCAGGGTGAGCTGGGCGGCAAAGGCGCCGCGCTGGTGGGTAAAAATTGCCGCGGCCGCCGCCGGGTCGTTCCTGGGCAGGTGGAAACGGTCCAGCCCGCACTCGCCTAGGGCCACCGGCCGGGACGAACCCGCCCAGTAGGCGGCGAGTTTCGCCACCTCGCCCGCCCAGTCCGCCTGCACCGAGCAGGGATGGAGGCCGACGGTGTAGTGCACGACGCCGGGATGGCCCTCAGCCATCTCCCGGCCCACCGGCCAGTCGCCGCTTTCCGTCCCGATCGCGATCACTTCCCCCACCCCCGCGGCCCGCGCCTCGGCCAGGACCCCCGCCAATTCCCCGCGGCGGGCGTAGTCGTCGAGATGGGCGTGGGTGTCGATCAGCGCGACCCCGCTTTCCGCCTCAGGCGCCGAGGCCATAGAGCTTTTTGTATTTATTATTCAAGTACCGGAGGAGCGGCTGGGGGGAGAGCTCGCGGCCGGTCAGCCGCCGGACGAGCGTGAGGGGATCGTGGCGGCGGGCGGCGGCATGCACGTGGGTCCGCAGCCAGGCCAAAAGCCAGGCAAAATCGCCCCGGGCAAAGTCTTCCTCCAGGGCCGGCCGCAGTCCAAGCAGCTGCTCCCAGAGTTGGGCGGCGATCATGTTGCCCAGGCAGTAGCTCGGAAAATAGCCGAAGGCCCCGCCGCTCCAATGCACATCCTGGAGGACCCCTTCCCGGTCGCTCGGCGGTTCGAGCCCGAGCAGCTCGCGGGAGCGGGCCTTCCAGGCCGCGGGGAGATCCGCCACCGCCAAGGTCCCGGCAAAGAGCCGCTGCTCGAGCTGGAAGCGCAGGATGATATGCAGATTATAAGTGACATCGTCGGCCTCGACCCGGATCAGGGTCGGGCGGACTTGATTGACCGTGCGGTAGATGTCCTCGGGCGTGGCCGCCGCGGCCCCGACGGCCCCCAGCCGGGGCGCAAAATAGCGCCAGAAGCCGAGGCTCCGGCCGACGAAGTTCTCCCACAGCCGGCTCTGGGATTCATGCACCGCCATCCCGGCATGGCGCCCCAGGGCGGTGCCGCGGGCGGCAGCGGGCAGACCCTGCTCGTACAATCCGTGGCCGGCCTCGTGGATGGCGGCAAAGAGGGCCGAGAGCGGATCCGTGGCCAAAAAACGCATGGTCAGGCGGACGTCGTCGCCCGTGCCCGAGCAAAACGGATGCAGGGATGTGTCCAGCCGGCCGCGGCGGTAGTCGAAACCCATCCGGGTCGTGACCTCGCGGCAGAACTCGCGTTGCCTCGCTTCCGTCGCCGGGCTCGGCCCCCGCCGGGCCGGCGGCGGGGCGGCCGCCAGGACCCGCCCGAGCGGGACGAGCCCCGCCTCCAGCTCGGCAAAGAGCGGCTCGACCACGGCGGCCGTCATGCCGGGATCGTGCTGATCGAGAAAACAGTCGTAGGGGGCGGCGGTCCGGCCCAGGTAGGCGGCCTCGCGGCGGGCCAGGTCGAGATGCGCCTGGATCGTCGGCGCATAGGCGGAGAAGTCCGAGGCCGCCCGCGCCTGGGCCCAGACGTGGTAGCCGCGGCTGGACAGCTCGGCCTTCTCCCGGACGAATTCCGCCGGAAGCTTCGTCGCACGCTCGAAATCCCGCCGGGCTTGGAGCACCACAGTCCGTTCATCCCCGTCCAGGCCGCCCGCGCCGTCCAGCAGCGCGATCAATTCGCCCAGGCGCGGGGCGGCGGCGAGGTCGTGGGCGGCCGCGGCCAGCGCCGCCATCTGCTCGCCCCGCTGGCGGGCCGCGCCTTCGGGCAGATTGACCTGCTCGTCCCAGCCGAGGTGTTCTCCGACGGATTCCAGCACCTGATGGTGGCGCAGCCGGGCCGTCAGTTCGGCATACGCGGAGTCGTGGCTGCTCATGATTGCGGGCCCCTCTTCTCAGCGGGTGAACGGCTCGATCTGCACCGATCCGCCGCTGGCATGAACCAGGACGAGCGGACCGCCGCCATTGAGGACGCCCTCCAGCGTCTTCCGGCCGTCGCCTCCCGACTTCACCACCACAGGAAGCATCGTGCGCAGATGGACCTTGCCCCAGACCGAGGAGGCGCGGAGCGAGCAGTGGGCCTCCGCGCCGAGACGGACCGTGATCGCACCGCCGTCGGTCTCGATCCGGGTTTCCCCGCCGGGATCCTTGGGCAGGCCGACGGTGATGTTTCCCGCCGTGGCGGAAATGACGGCGCCGCCCAACGCGCCCTGCACGTCGATGTCGCCGTTGGTCGTGGCGGCCACCAGTTTGCCGGTGAACGCGCCGGCCCGGATGTTTCCCTGCATCGCCCGGAGACGGGCCACGCCGGAGCAGCGGGAGACGACAATGTCCCCCTGCTCGTTGTCCGCGTCGATATCGCCGCGGATGGCACGGCAGAAAAGAGTGCCGTGGCGCCCGCGCGCCTTGACCCGGCCCGTCAGGTCGCCGATGGAAATGCTTCCGCCGCGGGTCGCGAGGTCGAGATCGCAGGTCGGGGGCACGAGGCAGTGGCAGACGACCGAGAGCCGCTGGGGCGTGCCGTCGTCGAAATGCCAGCCCGATTCCTTTGGATTGCGAACCGTCACATCGACGGCAGATCCCCCCGGCGTGATGCCGACCAGCACGTTCCCGAGCAACCGCCGCGACCGGACGGGATCCTCCGTCCCGGGATCGACCGTGACCTCGATGTGAAACCGTCCGTCGGACGACGCCTCGACCTCGATCAGACCGCGATAGCATCCGACCTTGAGCGCCGCCCCCGGTCCGCCGGGATAAGTCCGTCTTTCGACCCGGATGTCGGCGCGGCCGGGGGATGCGGCCGCCAGTATGGCCAGCGCCAGGCAGACGAGGTGGAAAAAGGCCCGCATGGAAAACTCAGGACTTGGGCGCATCGATGTGGACCTGTCCGCCGTCGGCGTGGATGACCATCAGGGCGCCGCCCCCGTTGAGCCGTCCGGCCAGCTTTCGCTTCTCGTTGCCGCCGGAATCGACCGCGATCGGCAATGTCGTGCGCACCTTGCCCCAAATGGACGAAGCCTGGATCGAGCAATGAGCCGCCGGATCGATGCGGACCGTGATCGCGCCGCCGTTGGTCTTGACGCTCGAGTCGCGGTTGAACGCCGCCGGAAAAGCGGCGGTGACGTCGCCCATCTCGGTCGAGGCGTTCAGTCCCCCGAGGGCATGCTGCACCTCGATGTCGCCGTTGGTCGCGTGCAGTTCGGCATGGCCGGTGACCGTGCCGATGCGAATGCCGCCGAGCAGAGCCTTGAGCACGACCGATCCGACGCAATGGGAGACGACGATGTCGCCGCCCTCGGTCGAGGCGTGGATGCTGCCGTCGATCCGGCGCAGGAAAATGCTTCCGTTCTTGGCCCGGGCGTCGACCGAGCCGGTCAGATTGCCCACCGTGATTCCCCCTCCATTGGTGGCCAGGTCCACATTGCAGCCCGGGGGCACCTGCAGGACATAATAGATCACGACGTCCTCGGGATTCTCCCAGACGAAGCGCACTCCGGTCTCGCGGGGATTGCGCTGCACGATCGAAACAGTGTTGCCCTCCTGCCGGATCTCGAGCTGCAGGCGCTGGAGCATCTGCTCGCTCTTGACCGGGTCGTCGACGCCGGGATCGACATGACCCTCGATATGGATCTGCCCATCGGTCGCCTCCTGGACGTCGATGCTGCCCCGGTAGGTGTCCACCTTCAGAGTGGCGCCGTGGCCGACGGAGAAAGCCGCGCGGGTGATGCGCTCGGCCGCCCGGCCCGTCGAAAAGGCGGCGGCGGCAAGGGCGATCAGCAAAAGAGGGAGCCGGGAGGCCATGGGCGCGCGTTTCATGGCTTGTCCAGATGTTCGCGGATCCGGGCGAGCAGCACGGCGGGCTTAACCGGCTTGGCCAGATAGACCATGCCCTTGCGGGCGGCCACGCGCTGCCAGTCGCCGTCGACGGTGTAGCCGCTCCAGATGATCACCTTCAGATTCCTCTTCCTCTGCAGGAGCTTCTCGGCGACCTCCAGGCCGGTCATCCGCTGCGGCATGACCATGTCGGTCAGCAGAAGGTCGATCCGGCCCTGGTTCACCTCCCACTTGAGCAGAGCCGAGATCCCATCGGTGGCCTCGACCACCACATAGCCGTTCCGGCGCAGCAAGTCGGCGGTGGCATTGCGGACGGCCAGCTCGTCCTCAACCAGCAGGATCGTCTCCGTGCCGCCCTTGATCGCCTCCTTCCGGGCCTCCTTCGACACCGGCGTCACCAGGTTCGTGGCGGGAAAGAAAATGCGGAATGTGGTCCCCTTGCCCGGCGTGCTCTTCACCTCGATCCATCCGTTGTGCTGCTTGACGATCGCATAGACCGTGGCCAGCCCCAGGCCGCTGCCCTTGCCGATCTCCTTGGTCGTGAAGAAGGGTTCGAATATCCGCTTGAGGACCGCCTCGTCCATCCCATGGCCGTTGTCGGTCACGGTCATGACCGCGTACCGGCCGGCCCGGGCATGATCCTCCACCGAGGCCTGGTCGAGATAAACCAGTTCGCCCTGGATCTGCAGCCGGCCTCCGCGCGGCATCGCATCGCGCGCATTCACGCAAAGGTTCATCACCACCTGCTCGATCATGCCGGTGTCGGCCTCGATCACCGCCGGCTTGTCCGGGACCTTCAGTTCGAGGTCGATCTGCTCGCCCAGAAACTTCCGCAGCAGCTTGACGATGTCGGTCAATACCCCGTTCAGGTCGAGCGGGCGCAATTGCATGGGTTCCCGCCGGCTGAACACGAGCAGCTGCCTCACCAGGCCCGACGCGTGCTCGACCGCGTTCAGGATGTCGTTGAGGGATGACTGCGCCACCTTCGACAGCCCGGGCTCGCTCTGCACGGCCTCGGAGTGGAGCATGATCACCGCCAGGATGTTGTTGAAATCGTGCGCGATCCCGCCGGCCAGCTGCCCGGCGGCCTCCAACTTTTGCGACTGGAGAAACTGGGCCTCCAGCGACTTGCGCTCGGTGATGTCGCGGGTGTTCAGCACCACGCCGCCGATGTCGGGATCATTGCTCAGGTTGCAGGCGACCGACTCCAGCGTCCGCCAGCTGCCGTCCTTGTGCTGGCTGCGGTAGGTCGTGGTGACGGTCGCGCCAAAATCCGCGATCCGCTCGTTAAACAGCTTCTCCACGCCGGCGCGGTCGTCGGGATGGATCAGGCTGTAGCCGTTCCGGCCGATCAATTCCGACGGGGTCCAGCCGACCACCCGTTCGACCGACGGGCTCTGGTACCGGATCGCCCCCCCCGCATCAATGACCGTGACCACGTCGGTGGCCCGCTCCGCCAGGGTCGAGAAATACTTCTCGCTGCGGCGCAGCGCTTCGTCGGACTTCTGGCGGTGCTCCGCGGTGGTGATCTCGATCCCGCGGATGACGAAGGCGGTCGAGGCCGTCAGCCCGGCCAGGGAAGCCACGGCCAGCACGATCATCAGCACGATTCCGTGCCAGGGCAGGATCAGTCCGGCCTGGAAGCCGCTCCAGAACAGATAGCCCAGCACGATGGGAGTGACGATGGCGGCCGGCAGCAGCCGGCGGGCGAGCACGCCGCCCAGGCTCTGGCTGGACAGGAGCACCGCCACGCCGCCGTCGGGATCGAGGGTGATCAAGCCGCAGGAGAGCGCGAACAGGGTCAGGCCGGTCAGGGGCGCGACCGGCGCATGCAGCACCTCGGACTGCAGGATAAAATCGAGCATCCCGAAGACGGAGAGGATGCCGGCCACATAGGCCAGCGCCTGCACCAGCTTCTGCCGGCGGCCCACCGCCTTGCCATGAAACATGAGCACCGTCCCCAGGAAATACAGGCTGAGGGAGACAAGCGGGGACATCAGCTCCGGCCGCGCCACGCCGGTGGCCGCCTCGGTGGAGCCGCGGAAGAGCACCTGGTCGATGCCCGGGTCCCAGCCGAACCAGGACTCCGCCAGGCTGAGTGCGCCGATGATCATCACGATGGTGGCCAGGCACCGGGGAATCCAGGCGGCCGCCTGGCGGCCGCTCCTGACGTGCCACCCCAGCGACAGACCGAGCAGGACAAAAGCCAGCGCCGCGTTCGGCGTCACCACCCCGCTCCCCACCGCCAGGGCGCCCAGGCTCGAGGCGGGAAAAAGACACCCGGCGAGGCCGATCACGCCCACCACCACGGAAAACGCCGCCACGGCCAGGGAAATGATCCCAAGTCTCCTGGCTAAACGGGGATCAAAGAGGTAATTCACAAAACTTTATAACATCGGCCGATTTGGAGGAGTCTTTACTTAGGAAAGACAGGCATCAAGCCTGCTCCGAAGTGAGCGCCATTCTGGACATATCCGGCCTGCGGGTGGCCCGCGGCACCACCCTGATTCTGCGGGACGTGAACTGGCGGGTGATCCCCGGCGAGCATTGGGTCATCCTCGGCCCGAATGGCTGCGGCAAGACCTCGCTGCTCAAGTCCCTCACCGGCTACCTCTCACCCACCCTGGGCGAGATCACCCTGCTGGGCAAGCGGTACGGCCGCAGCGACTGGCGGGACCTGCGCCTCAAGATTGGCTTGGTGATGAGCGCTTTGCAAGCCTCGATCCCGCCGGCCGAACCCGCCCTGGAGACGGTGATCAGCGGGCGTTACGCCCAGCTCGATCTCTGGGCCCATCCGACCGCGGCCGAAGTCACGACCGCCAAACGCTGGCTGCGCTTCGTCGGCCTCGGCGGCCTGGCCAGCCGCGAATGGATCTACCTGTCCCAGGGCGAGCGCCAGCGGATCCTGATCGCCCGGGCGCTGATGGCCCGGCCGCGGCTGATGATCCTGGACGAGCCCTGCGCCGGCCTCGATCCCGTCGCGCGCGAGGAGTTTCTCGGCTTCCTCGAGCTCCTCGCCCGGCGCCCGCGGGGTCCGGCCCTGGTCCTGGTCACGCATCACGTGGAGGAAATCATGCCGGCCTTCACCCACGCCCTGGTCTTGCGGCGCGGGGCGGTCTTCGCCTCCGGCCCAAAAAAGAAAGTGGTCACGAGCCGCACGCTCAGCGGCGCCTTTGGCGCCCCCCTGCGCCTGCAGAGCAGCCGCCGGCGCTACCGCCTGAAGTGACTCCCGCCCGCCGGGCTAGGGTTTCTGGTCGTCCAAGACCTCGCTCAGAAACAAGCGCAGGTGCGCCCAGGAATGGAGATCGGCGGCGCGGTTGTAGCCGATGCCGCCTTCGAGGTGATTGAGTTTGGCCAGCCGGTCCGCGTCCGGATTGGTGAAGGCGTGAACGGCGCCAGAGTAGATGATGAATTGGTAGTCGAACTTCCCCGCCTTCATCGATTCCAGGAACGCATCCACCTCCGCCTTCGTCTCGAAGCTGTCGGAGCCCCCGTGGCAAAGGAGGAATTTAGCGTGGTTTTTCCGCGCCGCCGCGGCGGAGGCCGGAATCAGGCCGGCGTGGAAGCTGACCACGCCCACCAGGGGCGCGCCGCTGTAGGCCAGGGCCTGGACCGTGGTGCCGCCGAAGCAGTAGCCCACCGCCGCCACCCGCGACCGCTTGACCCGGCCGGTCTTGAGCAGCTGATCCAGGCCGGCCCGGGCCCGTTCCGCCATCAGCGGCTGGCCGTAAAAGGGTCCGGCCAATTCCCCCGCCTTTTTCGCGTCGGTCGTGACCAGGCCTGCTCCGTACATGTCGAGGGCGAAGACGACATAGCCGAGCCCGGCCAGCTGGCGGGCGCGGCCCCGCACGTAGTCGTTCAGCCCCCACCATTCGTGGACGAGCAAGATCCCCGGATGCTGGGCGGGGCCGGCGGCGCTGTCGTAGGCGAGGTAGCCGGCCAGCGGGATGCCGTCGTGCTCATAGGCGACAGTTTGGGTCACGATTTTTGCTTTCATAACCGGAGAGAAAAGCAGAGCCCCCAGCGCCAGTCCGAGCCGAACCGCGCTCACGTCGCCACGGAATAGCCGCCCGCAATGTAGTTCTTCAGGTGCTCGCATTCGGTGCTGTGCAGATCGACCATCCAGCGCATGACGTCGCCGATCGAAATCACGCCCTGGAGCTGCCCATTGAGCAGGACCGGGAGATGGCGGCAGCGCTTGTCCGTGAAGATGTTCATCACCACTTCCACCGTGGTGGCGGGGGCGATCGTGACCAGATCCTTGGTCATGACGTCGGCTACGAGGGCGAGGTGGGGATCGAGTCCGGCTCCCACCACCCGGCGCAGGACGTCGCGTTCGGTAAAGATGCCGACCAAATTGCCGCCGTCGACGACCAGGACTGAACCAATGTGATGGTGATTCATGTCGGCCACCGCCTCAGCCACGGTCGCCGAGGATTTGACCGCCTGAATGTGCTGACGCTTACGCTCGAGCAAAACCGAGATGGGGGTACTCGTCATAGGGAACGGGGGGGTTAAGCCAAACTGAATCCCCTTCAAGCCATCTGGCAACTGGAATCACGTTTCCAGCCCAGGGCGGGGAGCTTGACACAACTTTTTTCGCGGTCTGACGTCAGGCCGGCAACGACCATGAAAGGCGCTTCCCTCCCCGCGTTCGTTTTCCTCGGCCTCGCCCTCTTGGGCGCGGCCGCTCCTCGCCTCCAGGCGCAATCCAGCAGTGTTTCGAATTTTTCCGCGCTTTTGCAAATTCCAGCGGGGGGGTCCAGCCCCTCCCTGGGATTCGTGGTCGCGACTCCCACCGAATTTTTGATCCGGGCCGTGGGGCCTTCCCTGAGCTCCTTCGGCATCCCGAATCCCGTCGCCGCTTCGAGTCTCAAAATCTTCAATAGCAGCGGCGTCGACGTCCTGAATGAACCCAATGTCCGGCCCATTCCGGTGGACTGGAGCTTTGTCTACGCCTCAGTTGGCGCATTCCCGATTGGGGCCGGCGACGCCGATGCCCATGCGACCATTCTGCTCGGCCCCGGCGCCTACACCGTAGTGGCGCAGGACAGCTCCGGCAGCGGGGGCGCCGTGCTTCTGGAAGTTTATGTGAATCCGGCCTTAGGACAGACGGTCGACTGAGGGCCCGCCGGGCTTGCTCCCACCCCCTATTGCTGCTTTGTTGTGGAGACATGAGCGCCAGCAAGATCCTCCTCGCCGTCCTCGGTTTCTTCGTGGTCCTCGGACTGATCATCGGCCTGTGGGCGATGGGCTCCTACAACGGGCTCGTCAGCCGGAAGCAGGCGACCGACGCGCAATGGGCCCAGGTCCAAAACGTCTATCAGCGCCGGGCCGACCTCATTCCCAATCTCGTCAGCACCGTCGCCGGCGCCGCCAACTTCGAAAAGTCGACGCTCACGGCCGTGACCGAGGCCCGGGCTTCGGTCGGCAAGGTCCAGCTGCCCGCCGGCAGCGCCCCGACCGATCCCAATCAGCTCGCCGCCTTCGACCGCGCCCAGGGCCAGCTCGGCTCGGCCCTCTCCCGGCTTCTGGTTGTGTCGGAGCGCTATCCGGAGTTGCGCGCCACCACCAATTTTCGGGATCTCCAGGCCCAGCTCGAAGGCACGGAAAATCGCATTTCGGTCGAGCGCGGCCGTTTCAATGCGGCGGTCCAGGACTACGACACAGCCATCCAGCGGTTTCCGGCGATGATCATCGCCGGGATGTTCCACTTCACCGCCCGGCCTTATTTCACCGCCACTCCGGGAGCCGAAACCGCCCCCAAGGTGGATTTTGGCGGTAAGTTTTGACGTCCGCCTGCGCGGCCGTGACCACGGACCGTAAGCTGATGCGCCGTCTCCGTCTTTTCTCCCTTGGCCTGCTGCTCGGCTGGCTGGGCCTCGGCGCCCGCTTTCTCGCCGCCGCCGAACCGGCCCTGCCGCCCGCGCCCACCGCCTATTTCAACGACTACGCCCAGTTGGTTCGGCCGGCCACGGCCCAGGCGCTCAATGCCCAACTGGACCAATTCGAGCGGGCGACCTCCAACCAGATCGTGGTGGCGATTTTCCCGCATCTGCCCGCCGACGCCGACCTGTTCGACTACACCCAGCGGCTCGCCCAGGCCTGGAAAGTCGGACGGAAGGGGCGGGACAACGGCGCCGTCCTGTTTGTTTTCAGCCAGGATCACAAGCTTCAGATCCAGACCGGTTACGGCTTGGAGCCGGTTTTGACCGACGCCTTGGCCAAGCGCATCATCGAGGACGAGATCGCGCCGCGCTTCCGCTCGGGCGACTACGACGGCGGCATGACGGCCGGCGTCGCCGCCCTGCTCGCCGCCGCCCAGGGCGAATATAAGGGCAATGGCCGGACCGTGGGCGACAGCCAGTCCTCGCAGGGCGGAATCCCCCATGGCGGCGTCCTCCTTATCTTCCTCCTGATCGTCGGCTGGTCTTTCATCCGCAGCCGCCATCACGACGTCTACAGCCGCAATGGCCGCAGCGGTGCCTGGGGCGGCGGCCCGTGGATCTTTCCGGGCGGCGGCGGGGGTGGTTTTGGCGGGGGAGGCGGCGGAGGCGGAGGCTTTTCCGGCGGCGGCGGCGGGTTTGGCGGTGGCGGCGCCGGAGGTTCGTGGTAGATTCCTACCCTGCACCATGCGCTGGCTCTTCTCCAATCCCGCCAACATCGACCGCACCCGGGTCGTGGCCGCGATCCGCACGGCGGAGCAGAAGACCTCGGGCGAGATCCGCGTTCTCATCGCCCGGCACCGGGCCAAAGATCCGGTGGCGGCGGCCCAGAAGCACTTCGAGCGGCTGGGCATGGCTGACACGCCCGAGCGCAACGCTGTCCTGATCTTCGTCGCCCCCCGCTCCCGCACCTTCGCCGTGATCGGCGACCAGGGCGTCCATGAAAAATGCGGCGACGGATTTTGGCAGGAACTGGCAGCGGCGATGACGGATGACTTTAAGCGCGGTGATTTCACCTACGGCCTCTGCCATGGGGTGGAGAAGGCCGGCGCCCTCCTCGCGGAGCATTTTCCCGGCCGGGCCGGCCGGCGGCCGGACGAAATCGACGACGTCGACTGACCTTGGCGATGAAGAAACCTCCTCTGCTTCCCGCCGAAGCCCTCCGCCGCGTCGTGCGCATGGCGCGGTTCAACGGCACGGGCATTCTCGTGGTCGCAGGCGCGTTCGCCCTCGGCTCGGCCTCGACCCACGACACGATGGGGACGGCCATCGGCCTGCTCATCGCCGCCGCCGGGGCGATGGAGCTGCATGGCGCCACCTTGGTGCAACGCGGCGAGGAGCGCGGGATGAACTGGATGATCGGTGGCCAGTTCTACCTGATGGCCGTCGTCTTTTTCTACGTCGGCCTCCGGCTCAACCACGTCGACACGAGCGTGTTTGCACCGCTCCTCAGCCTGACTGACGAGCAGCGCCAGGCCATCGCGCAGGCTGGCCTGACCATCGATCAGTTTCTCCACGGCGTCTACGTGGCCACCTACACCATCTTCGGGGTCGCCACCTTGATCTACCAAAGCGCCATGGTGTTCTATTATCGCCGGCGCCGGCCCGCGGTCACGGCGGCCCTGCGCGACCATGATCTGATTTCGTGACCGCCTGGAGGAACCAGGCCAGGGCGAAGGTGCTGAGCTGGCCGCCCGGGCTGGCGAGATGATACTCCAGAGCGTGGGTCGACCAGGGCAGGGAGAGAAACACGCGGGGGACGTTCGCGTCGCCCAGCCGCTTGGCCAGCCGCTCGCTCTGGCGATGCCAGACCAAGGTGTCGAGCTGGCCGTGCACGAGGAGCGTCGGCGGGCTGGCGGGACTGACGGAGAGAATGCCGCTTGCGCTGTCATAGGCCGCCTGGGCCGTCGCCGGCGCTCCGCCGAGGAATTGCCGCAGCAATTGCGGCGACTTCAGAATGTCGTCCTCCCGGCCGAAAGCATAAGCAAAGTTCATGTCGGCCGGAGCGTAGAATCCCACCACGCCGCGAATCGCCGGATCCTTGGTCCCGTAGGCCACGGCTTCCGCAATCTGCCCGCCGGCCGAGCGGCCGAAAACGACGATCCGGGCTGGATCAAGGCCCAACGTGGCCGCGTGGCCTTTCAGGGCGGCGATCGCCGCTAGGACGTCCGCCCGTTGGGCGGGCCAGATCGCCGCCGGCGCTAGCCGGTAGGAAATGTCGGCCACCGCATAGCCCCGGCTCACCAGCCAGTAATTGAGCTCCGGAATCTGGCCGCGCTCGCCGTTGTCCCAACCGCCCCCGTGAATCACGACCACCACCGGCGCGGCCGGGCGGGCCGCCCGATAGAAATCCAGCGGCTGAACCCCGGGGTAGCTCAGGGTCACGGGCTTCACCCGGACCGGGCCGGAGGCATAAAGGGCGGCGAGGGAAAAGGGCCGGCCCGCCTCCGGGGAGGGCCCGAATTCCCGAGCGAGGGTCGCGGGCAAGCTGCGGCCGATCCACCAGGCTTCCACCCCAGGCATGGCAAAGAGAACGCCGCCGACCACGCCGAATAGCAGGGCCAGGCGGGCCGGCAGGCCGGAGCCGAGCAGCCACCCCATGAGGCCGGCCCCGAGGGCAAGCGGGACCAGAACGGACCCGAATTGGCCGGCCAAGAGAGCCAGCTTCCAGCTGACCCAATCCGGCGCCTCGACGACCGTGAGCAGACTCAGAGCACCCAGGAAGAAGGCGAGGAGGAGGAAGAACCAGCGCAGCATGGCAGCAAGTAATACGCGCCGGGGTCCAATCGAAAGCTTGCTATTTAATTTAATTAGGTACCTAACTATAATCTTCCTAACTACTCCTGCCATGAAGACGGCCTCAAGCCCTGCTCCCTCCTCCGTTTCGACGGGGATTCCTTCACCCCTCCTTTCACAGCGCCGCCGGAGCAATCCCGGCAAACTTGCCGGCTTCCTCGTCGCTGCGGTCGCCCTGGCCATCGGCGGTTACTACGGCATCCGGCATCTGCAATTTGCTCTGCGCCATGAAGAAACGGACGATGCGCAAGTGGAAGGCGATATCAGCCCGGTGCTGCCGCGGGTCTCCGGGTATGTCACGCGCATCCTGGTGGAGGACAACCAGCATGTGGTTGCCGCCCAGCCCTTGGTCGAGATCGACTCCCGGGAATTGGACCTGAAGATTTCCGAAATGGAGGCCGCTGCGCAAAGCGCCCAGGCGGCCCGGGAAAACGCGCTGGCTCTCCTGGGCAACGCCCGGGCCGCGGCCGACGTGGCCCGCGCCAATATCGACGTCGCGGCCGTGACGCAGGCGAAGACGGCGGCCGATCTCGCCCGCGACCGCAAGCTGTTCCAGACCGGGGCCATCACCGACCGCGACATGACCGACTCCCAGGCGGCCGCCGACATCGCCCAAACCCGCCTCGAAGCCATCCGGCGCCAGGCCGAGGCGGCCGAGACCCAGGTGGCCGTGGCCCAGTCCGCGATCAATTCCGCCGAGGCGCTGATCCAGCAGCGCCAGGCCGACTTGGACTACGCCAAGCTCGAGCGCTCCTACGACACGGTCACGGCGCCGATCACCGGCGACATTTCGCACAAGAGCATCGAGCCCGGCCAGTACGTGCAGGCCGGCCAGACGCTCCTCTCCATCGCTTCCGAGTCGAATGTCTGGGTCGTGGCCAACTACAAGGAGACCCAGGTCGGGCGGATGCGGATCGGTCAGGAGGTCGAAATCAAGGCGGACGCCTACCGCGGCTATCGCTTCCGGGGCCGGGTCCAGTCCTTTTCCGGCGCCACCGGAGCCCGCTTCGCCCTGCTCCCGCCGGACAACGCCTCGGGCAACTTCGTCAAGGTCACGCAGCGGCTGCCGGTCAAGATCGTGCTGACGTCCCCGCCCGATCCGGAGCATCCCCTCCGCCCCGGCATGAGCGTCGATACGGCGGTTAAGATCCGCGACTGAATTGGGCCGGGCCCGCCCATGGCTGAGATCGGCATACGCAAAGTCATCATCACGCTGACCGTCATCGCGGCGGCCGTGATCGAGCTGATCGACACTTCGATCGTCAATGTCGCCCTGACCGACATGAGCGGCAACCTGGGCGCGACCCTGGAGGACGTCGCCTGGGTCGTAACCTCCTACGCCATCGCCAATGTCATCATTATTCCAATGACGAGCTTCCTCGCCGCCCGCATCGGCCGGCGGCGCTATTATATCGGTTCCATCCTGCTCTTCACCGTCGCTTCCATGGCCTGCGGCCAGGCCCATAATATCTGGGAATTGGTCGCCTGCCGCTTCGTCCAGGGCATCGGCGGCGGGGCCCTCCTTTCGACCTCGCAGGCCATTCTCTTCGAGACGTTCACCCTGGAGCAGCGCGGTTTCGCCGCCGCCCTCTTCAGCATCGGCGTCTTCATCGGCCCGACCATCGGGCCGACGGTGGGCGGCTGGATCATCGACAACTATTCCTGGCCCTGGATCTTCTACATCAACCTGCCGATCGGCCTGGCCGCCGCCATCCTCTCCTACTTCTACATCAAGGAGCCGGAGCACGCCCGCTCGGCCGAGCACATCGATTGGGCCGGCATCATCCTCCTCACCGTCGGGCTGGGCGCCCTCCAGACCGTTTTGGAGCGGGGCGAAACCGAGGACTGGTTCTCCACCCGCTACATCGTCGTCCTGGCCGTCATGGCCGGCGTGAGCCTGCTCGGCTTCATCGCCTGGCAGTTGCGGGCCAAGCACCCGGTGGTCGACTTGCGGGTGCTGCGCAGCCGCACGCTTGCGACCGCCGCCACACTCACCTTCGTCCTGGGCTTCGCGCTCTTCGCCACCGTCTTCATCGTGCCGGTGTTCGTGCAGCGGCTCTTGGGCTACACCGCCATGGAAACCGGCATGCTCTTCCTTCCCGGGGCCGCGGTGGCGATCGTGTTTCTCCCAGTGGTGGGACAGATGCTGACCAAGGGCGTGCCGCCCCAATTCATGGTCGTAAGCGGCTTCATCATTGTGGCGGGATTCGCCTTTCTGCTCTCCGGCCTCGACCTCAATGCCAGTGCGTCGGACTTTTTCTGGCCCATCATCCTCCGGGCCGTCGGCCTCTGCCTCATGACCGTCCCCCTGACCCAGCTGGCCGTGTCCGGGCTGGCGCCGCGCGACATCCCGCAGGGTGTCGCCCTCAACAATATGATGCGGCAGCTGGGCGGCTCCTTCGGGATCGCCTTCATCAACACCTTTATCGACCACCGCGCGGCCTTCCACCGGCTGGTGCTGGTCTCGAAGCTGGCGGCGGGCGATCCCGCCACCGCCTGCATGGGCTGACCCAGGGCATGCTCGCCGCCGGGGCCAGCCCATGGGAGGCGCCCCGGCGGGCCCTCGGCCTATTGGAGCTGGCGATCCAGCGTCAGACCAACCTGCTCAGCTACCTCGACGCCTTCCATCTCGTCGGGGTGATCGCCGCCGGCTGCGTCCCGCTCATCCTCTTGGCCGGCCGGCCCCGGCGGGTCGCCCGGGCCGCGGCCGCCGCGGCCTCCGAGTCTCATTGAGCCAGATGGCCGAATCCTCCAATCTCTCTTTCCTTCACGTCATGAAGTCTCTCCGTTCCCTCGCGCTTTCCCTCGTCCTCGGCCTGCCGCTGCTGGCCCAAGAGCCGGCCCCGCCGGCGCCCGGTCTTAGCCTCGAGGAGGCGATTCATCGCGTCCTGGCCCGCTATCCCTCGCTCGACGCGGCCCAAAACGCCATCGAGGCCGCCCGCGGCCAGGTGATGCAGGCCAACGCGTCGCGGCTGCCCCAGGTCACGGCCGACGGCGCCTACCAATACACGTCGCTGCGGCCTTACATCGACTTCGCTCTGCCCGGCAGCCCGCCCAGCGCCTTCTACACCTCGATCCAGAACAGCTACAACGCCACCGTCACCGCCCGCCAGCTTCTGACCGACTTCGGCCGGACGGAAGCCCTCGTGGCCATGGCCCGCTCCGGGGCGATTTCCGCCCAAGACGCCCTCGAGCAGGTGAAAAACCAGCTGGGGTACGAGACAATCCAGGCTTTCTACGGCGTTATCCTGCTGCGCGCCTCCGACGACGTCGCCGCGGAGGAAATCCGCGCCCTGGAGGAGGCGCTGCGCATCTCCGAACGGAAATTCAATGGTGGCACCGCGACCAAGTTCGACCTGCTCACGACCCAGGTCCGCCTGGCCAACGCGCGCAACCGCCGGACCGACACCGAGTCCGCCCTGGCCAAGCAGGAGTCGCTGCTCCGCCGGTTGCTCGGCCAGCCGGCGGGCGAGCCCGTCACGGTGATCGGCGCTTTCGATACCTCCACCGCCCTGCCCGACCTCTCGACCACACTCGCCGAAGGCCTGCAGAACCGGCCGGAAATGAAGCTGGCGCACGACTCCGAGCACACGGCCGAATTGAGCCTGACCGCGGCCGACCGGGAAAATCGCCCGGTCCTGGCGGCGCAGGCCACCGGCGGCCTGCAGGACGGCGATCTGCCGGGCCTCTATAATAACCGCGGTTATGTTGCGGCCGGGGTCAGCGTCTCGGTGCCCCTCTTCACCGGCCGGCGAATCACGGGCGAGCGCATCACCGCCCGGGCCGACTATCGCTCCGCCCAGGACCGAGTGAGCGAATTGGACCGCCGGATCACTTCCGACATCGAGGACGCCTTCAGCGATCTCAAGGCCGCCCAGGCCAAGCTGGCCAATGCCGATCTGCTCGTGGCCCAGGCCCAGGAGGCCCTCAGCCTGGCGAAGTCACGCTATACCAATGGGGTGATCACGAATTTCGAGCTGCTCGACGCCCAGAGCAACGCCCGGGCGGCCGAGCAGACCCGGCTGCAGGCACGCTACGACTGGGTCCTGGCCGGCCAGGAAATCGCCCAGGCCGCGGGCCGGGCGCCTTCGGCCACGCCCTGAGGCTTCCGGCGGCAACCTGGCTTAGCCTCTTGCCTCGGGCGGGCGGCCTTGTTCTTGTGACGGCATGTTCACGATCATCGGCGGCGATGGCAGGGAGTACGGGCCGGTGTCGGCCGCCCAGATCAAAATTTGGATTGCCGCCGGCCGGGCCGGCCTGGAAACGCAGGCCAAGCGGGTGGGCACCAACGAATGGAAGCGCTTGGGCGACATCCCGGAGTTCGTCGGGGGGGAGGAAGAGCCGCCGCCGCTGAGCGGCGAGGCGGCGAGCGCCGGGCCGGCGCCCGGACCGCGCGATGCCGAAGCCATCGCCACCCGCCTGATCACGCGGGGCGGGAAACTCGACATCAGCCTCTGCTACGAGCGGAGCTGGAACCTGCTCAAGGCCCATTTCTGGCCGATGGTCGGGGTGACCACCGGCGTTTTCCTCCTCGAGGCCGTCCTGGCCATGCTGCCTCTGACCAAGTTCCTGTTCATTCTCCTGGCCGGCAGCTTCAAAGGCGGGCTGTCCTTTTACTTTCTCAAGACGATCCGCGGCCGGCCGGCCGGCCTGGCCGACGCTTTCGCCGGATTCACCCTGGCTTTTCTGCCCCTGATGACGGCGGGCCTGGTGATCGGCGCCTTCACGCTGGTGGGCATCATCCTCCTGATCCTTCCCGGCCTCTACCTCGCGGTCGCCTACATGTTCACCTATCTGCTGATCATCGATCAGAAGATGGACTTCTGGACCGCCATGGAAGTGAGCCGGCGGGTGGTGACGGCCCAGTGGTGGCGGGTGTTCGGCCTGGTCGTCCTGGCCGTGCTTTTCGCCCTGCTCGGCTTATCCCTGCTGCTGGTCGGGATTCTGGCCGCCCTGCCCCTGATCGAAGGCGCGGTCGTCTACGCCTACGAGGATCTGTTCAGTATCCCAGCTTCTTCAACCGAGCCGTAAGCGTGGCAGGATCCATGATGGGGGCGGAGCAGGCGCCGTGGTCGCAGACGAACGCCGCGGACGAGCTCAGGGAAGGATAAATATCCTCGTCGCGCGGGGCCAGACCCTCGGTCGGATCCCACCATTCGATCAATTTGTGCGAAGTCGGCGCCGCAACCGCCACGCGGTAAAGACTGCGGGCCGGACCATCGTTCTTCGGGCCGACCACGGCGATATGCAGCGGATCGGTCCGCGCCTCCTCCTCGGCCAGCAACAGGCCGGCGACATAGTAGCCATGATGCTCCGCCAGGCCCGGGCTGAGCAGCCAGCGGAGGGCGGAATCGGCCACGGCTTTGTATTCCGAATTGCCCTTGGCGTTGCCGACCGCCGTCGCCAGCCGGGCCAGGGCGACGTTCTCGTCGAACTCCGGCAGTGACTCGGGCTGGCTGGGAAGGGTGGTGTCGCTGGTGGCAAAGCCGGGGCCCGCCTGGCGGCGGAAATGCAGCTGGATGAACGCGACCGCCTCAGCCGCGTGATCGAGCCAGGGCCCGTAGGCGGTGGCCTCGTACAGGGCGAAAAAGCTGCGGCCCATCGCGAGGGTGTCCCCTAAATAGGGACCGGCGACATCCACGGCATCGTGGCTGAAGCCGCCGCCGGGAAGAATGCGGTGGTTGCGGGCCCACCACGCGGCGTTGTTGGCTTCCTGGCGGATCGCCCCGTCGTCGGTCACCGCCGCCAGTTGCGCCAGGCCCGTGATCGCCCAGCCGTTTTCCCGCGCGTATTGGTGCCGGTCGATCCGGGGCAGCCCGCGGGCGCGGCGGGCCGCATCGGGCAGGGCGAAATAGTCCGCCCCCGCCTGGCCCGGTTCGGCGTCGGCGTCTTGGCTGGTGTAGAAAGCGCCGGACGGCGTGCTCCAAAAGGTCCGAATATACCCGCGAATCGCCTGGGCCATGGCCAGATCGGCCGGATCGCGCCACTGGGCATAGGCCAGGGCGTAGATCCGCATGTTTTCGGCCTGCATCGCCATGATCTTCTCGAAGTGAGGCTCGTCCCAGCCGTCGATGGAATATTGGTAGACCCCGCCCCAGACCGGATCGAGGAGCTTGCGCTCCAACCGCAGGGTGGTGCGGGCCCGCCGCTCCGAGTCCCGGTCGCCGCGCTGCGCCTCGCGCATCGCCAATTCCACGCTGTCCCAGTCCAGAAACTTGTGGACCGTGCCCCAGCCGCCGCCCTTCTCGTCGTAGCCGGCCAGCCATTGCCGGCGCAGGGCCGTGCGGCGGTCGGGCGGGAGGATCGAGGCGCTGGCCGGCGGCGCTGCCGGAGCCACCGCGACATCCGGCGAGGGATCGGCCGCCACCGTCGTAAGCAGCCGGAGCATCCCGGCCGGCGGGATGTAGCCCTGCTTCTTGATGATTTCCCCGCCGTCCGGATCGTAGATGACCGTCGCCGGCCAGCCGTAGTCCTCGTAGCGGTTGGCCAGGTCGGGGCGGGAATCCTGGTCCACCTTGACCGCGAGATAATGCTCGCGGATCAGGGCGGCCACCGCCGGGTCCTGGTAAGTGGTGGCGTCCATGACGTGGCACCAGTGGCACCAGACCGCCTCGAGATCGAGCAGGACGAGCTTGTGCTCGGCCTTGGCCTGGGCCCAGACCTCTTTCGACCACGGGTGCCAGACGATGGGCAAGTCCGCCGCCCCGGCGCAGACGGGCAGGCCGAGAGACAAAACCAGCAGCCAACGGGCGAGCCAACTCTGGGCCCGGTGTCTCATTCGCCCTTGTCCTTGTAAATCAGCGCATCGAGCGCGATCCGGCCCGGCCCGAAGATGAAGACAATGAGGGCGGCGAGGAGAAACAGGAAGGGCGAGGCCGAGACAAACTTGTCCGGATCGGAGAAGATCGCATGCAGCGCCTCCTGCTCCGAGGTGAGATAGGCGACGACCATCTCGAAAACAAAGATCAGGCTGATGAAGCGGGATCCAAGCCCGAGAATAAGGAGAAGGCCACCGACGCATTCGGTCAGGCTGACCACGATGGCGCTGAGATGAGGCGCCGGGATGTGCAGCTGGGCGAAGTATTGGGTCGGGCGGCTGAGATTGCTCAGCTTGCCCTTGCCGGTGAGGAAGAACTGCCAGCCCCAATAAATCCGGATGAGGAGGAGGAAGAACGAACGCAGGGCGCGGCCGGTGCCGGCGAGAATCCGATGGAGGGGAGTGATGAGTTTCATGGGCGAAGGGGGCGGGGGGCGGCCGGACAGAGCCAGCCGAGTTTCATCCAGGCGGCAAACCAGGCGCTGACCTGATCCGGCCGCAGGCGCTTGCCGCCGGCGACCACCGCCCGGCCAAGCGGTTGGCCGGCGGCGAGGGCGCTTAGGATCCGGTATTCCGCCGGCTCCAGGCGCCGGTAGTAAAGGGTTCCGTGCAGGCGATGGACGGCGAGATAGGTTCGGGCCGGCCGGGGCCGGGGGACCCGCTTGGCGCGGCGGCCGGCGCGGCCGGCTTCCACCGCGTTGCTCGCCTCGCTCCGCAGGGCGTTGCGGCGTTTCACGGCTAGGACGAAATCATCGACCGGATAGCCGACCGCGAGCAGGGTAAGGTAGGGCTGGAGGCCGATCCGCAGCCGCTGCGGCTGGGTCACCGGAGCCGGATCCAAGACCGGCCGGGCGGCGCCGTCGAAACCGACCGTCTGCGCCCACTCGAAGCGGGCGAGGTCGTGGGCCAGGGCGGTCCGGGGCCTCGTCCAGCTCGGTTCGTCCCGAATGAAGTCCGGCAGGCGCGAGCAGAGGTTGCGCAGGCTGAAGGAGCGCGAGGGGTACTTGGCCAGGTAGGCCTGGGCCAGGCGGTGGAACTTCCGCTCGCCCAGGGCCGCCTTCAGGCCGGGACTGTCGTCGGCGATGGCCTCGAAGAGCCGGAACCAATACATCCGGTTGTAGATCTCCAGCCGGTCGCACGCGCTCAGGCGGTCGTTCGGCTTGATGAATTCCTCCGCCACTTCCCGCATGGGGCGGCCGTCGATCCAGCGCGCCTGCAGCCGGTCGCCCGGAGCGAGCGGGCGCACCACCGCGTGGGTGACCAGGCGCTGGAGGGTGCGCAGATCGGAGGTCGAGCGCAGCCGCGCCGGCGCGTGCCGCGGCGGAGGCTTGAGCCCGGTGGGTGGGCCGAGGGTTTTCACGACGCCGCCTTTGTCCACTTTTTGGCGCCGGCGATGAATTCGTTGGCCTTCAGCGCCTCGTGATGGACCTCGTCAAAGGAGGGAATCTTGTCGTCCCATTCCAGCAGGGTGGCGGTGACGCCGCACAGCTGCGTTGCGCGCGCGTAGAGTTTCCAAACCGGGTCCAGCACGGGATGATCGTGGGTGTCGAGGATGTACTTCTCGAACTTGGTGTGGCCGGCGACGTGCATCTGCCCCACCCGCTCCGCCGGGATGCCGTCGAGGTAGTGATAGGGGTTGAAGCCATGGTTCTGGGACGAGACGTAAATATTGTTCACGTCGAGGAGGATGCCGCAGTCGGCCAACTCCACCACCTCGGTGAGAAATTCCCACTCCGTCATTTCCGAGACATGAAATTCGGCGTAGCTGCTGACATTCTCCACGCAGATCGGGACCTCGAGGTAGTCGCGCACCTGCCGGATTTTTTCCGCCGTCCTCCGGGCGGCGGCAAAGGTGTAGGGCATGGGCAGAAGATCGTGGGTGAAAGTCCCGTCGACGCTGCCCCAACAGAGGTGGTCCGACAGCCAGGGAGTCTTGGTCCGCTTGACCAGGGTCTTGAGCCGGCGGAGGTGGGCGCGGTCCGGCTTGTCGGCCGAGCCGAAATACATCGAGACGCCATGCTGCACCACTTGGTACTGCTCCAGGATTCGGTCGAGGACCTCCAGCGGCCGCCCGCCCTCGACCATGAAATTCTCCGAAATGATCTCGAACCAGTCCACCACCGGCTGGCGTTCGAGGATGTGGGCGTAATGCGGCACCCGCAGACCGATGCCGATGCCGTGGCGGGTAAAGCCGTTAAAGCGGTTGGCGGGCATGGGCCAAAAATAAAGCGCGGCCGGCAATAAGGCCGGCCGCGCTCAGGAAAACCATTAACTTACTTGCTGGCGCAGCCGCCCTTGCCCTTGCAGGAATTCTTGCCCGAGCAGCCGTTGTCGCCCGCACTGCAATTGCCCTGGCCCTTGCACGAGTTCTTGCCCTTGCAGTCGTGCTTGGCCGTGCTCGTCTTGGACGAGTCCGAGCTGCCGGCACTAGAATCCGCGGCGTAGGTACGGACAGAAAGAGCGCCGGCATAGAGACCCGCCATGGCGGCGGCCGTGATCATGAGACGAGAGGATCTTTTCATAGGAACGAATCAGTTTCGGGTTAGTGCGGCTTGTCTTCCAGCCACCAGGCTGACGACTGCCGTTGAGTATGAGTAACTACGGGCGATACTATTCCCCGGACGCCTAAAAACGCAATCAGATTACCCGGTCGGCCAGGGGCTGGCCGCGCTCAAAGGCGGCCAAATTTGCGAGAAAATGTTCCACGACCGCCTCGTCCTGATCCTTCCGCCCGCCAGCGAGATGCGGCGTGATGTAACAATTGGGCGCCGACCACAGCGGATCGCTCGGCGGCAGTGGTTCGACCTCGGTCACGTCGAGATAGGCGGCGCCGAGCCGGCCCGACCGCAGCGCCTCGAGCAGCGCCTTCTCGTCCACCGTCGTGCCGCGGCCGATGTTGTAGAACCGGGCCCCCGGGCGGCAGCACGCAAGCCGGCGGGCGTTGACCCAGCCGCGGGTGGCCTCGTTGTCCGGCAGGATATTGACGATGTGATCGGCCAGCGGAAGAACCCGGGTGAGCTCCGCTTCCGGGATGACGCGCACCCCGGGCTCGCTCCGCGTCTGGCGGCGCACCGCATAAATCGTGCAGCGAAAGGGCGCGAGCAGCTCTGTCAGGCGGCGGCCGATCGCGCCGAAGCCGAGCAGAAGGACAGTCGCCCCGGTCAGGCGCAGGGCGGTGAACCGTAATTCCGCATAGCGCCAGGAATGGTCCTGCTGCTGGAAGCGATAGGCCGGCAGCAGATTCCGCCCCAGCCCCAGGATCATGGCCAGGACGTGCTGCGCGCAGGGATCGGCGTAGACCGACGAGGTGTTGGTCACGATGGCCGATCGCGCCCGCAAGGCTTCGCGCACCTCGACGGTGTCGTAGCGGCTGTAACCCGCGGTGGAAATATGCATCCAGCGCCAGCGGGGCGAGCGCAGGAGGTCGCCCACCGGCGGCTGGCCAAAGCCCACGTCGGCCTCGGCCAGAGCCGGGTCGGTGTGGCCCGGGCGACCCACGATGGTGTCGGGGAAGGCGGATTCGATCAGGCGGTGCGCCCCCACCCCTTCCCGCAGGCGGCGGGTCGCCGCCGGGTTGTAGGCGCCGTTAAACCAGATGGTCAGGCTCATCCGCCGCGACCGCCGCCGCTCAAAGGCGATTGACCGAGATCCGATGCGGATCGGAGAGATTGCTCAGCGTGACCGACGAGCTGTTGACGTTGAAGAAGCGCACCTTGCCGCCGTAGGAAATCCGGACCTGCACGATCAGGCCGCGCTGCAGCGCCTCGTCGACGGCGGTGTATTCCACCCGGAAGGCGATGGGAAACTGCCCCGGGTTCTTGATCAGCTGCTCGCCCAGCACCTTGGGCGGGAGGGTGGATTGGAGGGGCACGGAGGGCGGCTCGCCCAGCACCGAACTCGGGGCCTTTTCCAGGGTCCGCTGCGGATCGACCACCTCCACCGCCACTTCCGCGTCGGCGGGCAGGGTGTCGTTGTCCTGCGCGCTGATCGTGCCGGTCAGCACCCGGCTGGGATCCCCCGTGCCCGCGGGCGTAAAGTCCATGTGGCCGCAGCCAAAGAGAAGCGGGACGATCAATCCGGCCAGCCGGAGGTACGGGAGGGGCGTCTTCATTCTCCCTTGGGCAATAGCCCATTTTTTGCGTGTACGCCAGCCGGGATAATCGCTTGCCTGACGGGGTGACCGTCACGCCTCTCCTGCCCGCCTCGCGCTTCGAGCACGTTCCCTCCTCGATTTGGCCGAACAGTCAGGAGGGGTCGCGCTGGGTGGCGGCCGAGGCGGCCGCCCTGATCCGGGCCCGGCAGCGCGAAGGCCGCACCGCCGTCTTCGGACTCGCGACCGGTTCGACGCCGGTGAGCTTCTACGCCGAACTCGTCCGCCTCCACCGCGAGGAGGGCCTGAGCTTCGCCAATGTCGTCACCTTCAACCTCGACGAGTACTACCCGATCGCGCCCGCCCGCTCGCAGAGCTACCACCATTTCATGCGGGTGCATTTGTTCGACCACCTCGACATCCCGGCGGCCCAGATCCACATCCCCGACGGGGCCGCCCCCAAGGGTGACGTCTCCGCGCACTGCGCCGCCTACGAGGAGCAGATCCGCACGGCCGGCGGCATCGATTTCCAAATCCTCGGGATCGGCCGGACCGGCCACATTGGCTTCAACGAACCCGGCAGCGGCCGCCGCTCCCTCACTCGGCTGGTGGCGCTGGACCCGGTGACCCGCAGCGACGCCGCCAGCGATTTCGGGGGCGAGAACAATACGCCGCATTTCGCCCTGAGCATGGGCGTGCGCACGATCTTGGGCGCCCGCCGGATCATCCTCATGGCCTGGGGCCAGCACAAGGCGGAGGTGGTGCGCACCGCGATCGAGGGGGAAGTCACCCCCCAGATCCCCGCCTCCTTCCTCCAGGAGCATGACAAGGCCCTGTTTGTCCTCGATGCGGCCGCCGCCAGCGCCCTCACCCGCAACCGCGCGCCCTGGCTCCTGGGCCCGCTCGACGAGCAGGGCCTGGCCTGGAACGAGTCGATGACCCGCCGGGCGATCCTCTGGCTTTCCCAGCTGCGAAAGAAGGCGATCCTGAAGCTGACCGACGAGGACTACAACGAGGCCGGCCTGCAGGATTTGCTCCGGGTCTACGGCTCGGCCTACGAGGCCAACCTTGCGGGGTTCTACCAACTGCAGCACACCATCACCGGCTGGCCGGGTGGCCGCGACCCGGCGAGGACGCGGCTGGGCGACGCCTTGGTCCGGCCCTTGCGCGCCGCCTCCGCCGCGGTCTTTCCCAAGCGAATCCTGGTACTGTCGCCCCATCCCGACGACGACGTCATTTCCATGGGGGGCACCCTCTGCCGGCTGGTCGACCAGGGTCATGAAGTCCATATCGCCTATGAAGTTTCGGGCGCGGGCGCGGTGGCCGACGAGGCGATCTGGCGCGCCGCGGCCTTCGCCCGCGACGCCCATTTTGCCGACGCCGCTGCGGCCGAGCGCCTGCGCCAACTCTGCTCCGAATACGAGGCCCAGGGCCGCCTGCCCGAGGGGCCGGAGCTTCTGGGCTGGAAGGCGCTGATTCGCCGCCACGAGGCGACCGCGGCCGCCCGGGTCTGCGGCGTCCCACCGGCCCGGCTCCACTTTCTCGATCTGCCGTTCTATCACAGCGCCTCGCCCCGCAGCCGCAAGGTCGGCCCGGCCGACGTGGCGGTGATGGACCGTCTCCTCCGCGACCTGCGTCCCCATTTGATATACGCCGCCGGCGACCTGGACGATCCCCACGGCACGCATCGCCTCTGCCTGCGGGTCCTGCGCGAGGCTTTGGCCGGCCTGGAATCCGCGGCCTGGCTGACCGAGGCCGAACTCTGGCTCTATCGCGGCGCCTGGGCGGAATGGCCGCTGGACGAGATCGACATGGCCGTGCCGCTCAGCCCGCAGGAGGTCCTGCGCCGCCGGCGCGCCATTTTCCGCCACGAGACCCAGAAGGATCAGGCGCTGTTCCTCGGCGACGACCGCCGGGAATTCTGGCAGCGGACCGACGATCGCAGCCGGCGCCTGGCCCAATCCTACAACGATCTCGGACTGGCCGAGTACGAGGCGATCGAAGCCTTCAAACGCTATGCCGCGGAGGATTTTGTCCGCCTGGCGCCGCTCTGAGTCGGCTCGCCCTTAACGCTGGTTTAAAAAGCGCTGCAGACTCTGGGCCAGCTCGGTCAGGCTGACGGGCTTGACCAGATAGTCGTTGGCGCCGGCCGCCAGCACCTTTTCCTTCTGGGCGGCGCGGGCGTCGGCGGTCAAAACCGTGATCCAAAGCGCCGTCGCGACCGCGCCGGCCTCGCCGGCCCGAATCTTCTCGATCGCACCCAGGCCATCGAGCTCAGGCATATGCAGGTCCATCAAGACGAGGTCGTAAGGATCCGAAGCAGCCAGGAGTTTTTCCAGGGCGAGGCGACCGTTCGCGGCCACCACGGCGGTGCAGCCGAGGTTCTGCAGGAGCTTCTGCACCAGCCGCTGATTGACGAGATTGTCTTCGACCACGAGCACGTTGAGGCCAAAAGCCTTGCCCGGCTCTTTGCTGACCGCCACCGGCCGGAAGCCTGCCATCAAGCTGGCCATAGCGTCGTGGTGGAGCGGCTTGTTGATCAGCTGGCAAAAGTTCGCCCGCAGGGCGACCCGCAGTTCGTTGGGCAGGGACACCGGCACGATGGCGTAGGTCCGCTCCGAGTGCCAGACCGGCGGCCGCTGGCCGGCAAACTGCCCGGCCCTCTCCTCGTCGAGCTCGACAAACGCGATGTCCCAGGCCCCGGCGCCTAGGCTGGCGGGGGAATCGAATTCGAGGAAGGTCACGCCCCAGCGGGCGGCCAAACGGACGAACTCGTCGCGAAGCGGACCGGCCTGCGCGACGAGCGCCACCCGCAGCCGGCTCAGGTCAGAAGGCGTCCGCCCCATGCCCGCGACTTCCACGGCCGGGAGGGTGAACTCAAAGACCGAGCCGCTGCCGATCGCGCTGTGGAACTGGATTTCCCCGCCCATGAGCTCGACCAGATTCTTCGAGATCGCCAGGCCCAGGCCGGAGCCACCGTGCCGGCGGGTGGTCGATTCGTCGACCTGGCGGAAGGGCTTGAACAGGCGTTCCCCGTATTCCGAGGCAATGCCGATGCCGGTGTCGCGCACGGCAAATTTGATCGTCCAGGCCGGGCTGTCTGGCCCCGCCTGGCTCTCGGCCCGCTTCGCCCGGACCGTGACCTCGACCAAGCCCTTTTCCGTGAACTTGACCGCGTTATTGACGAGATTGACCAGCACCTGGCGCACCCGGGAATCGTCCGCCATGATCACGGCCGGCACGTCTTCGTCCACCCAGTGGAGCAATTCGATGTTCTTGCTCGCCGCCAGGACGGCCAGGAGGTCGAGGGTGTCCTCGACGCAGGCGCGGGGATTGGCCGGCTGCAGCTCCAATTTCATGCTGCCGGATTCGATTCGGGCGAAGTCAAGAATGTCGCTGGTCAGCTGGATCAGGGCCTCGCCGCTCGCCCGGATGGTCTGGACGTACTCTGCCTGCTCGGCCGAAAGCGTCGTCTCGAGCAGGAGCCCGGTGAAGCCGACGATGCCGTTGAGCGGCGTGCGCACCTCGTGACTCATCGTGGCCAGAAAGCGGCTCTTGGTCCGGTCACCTGCCTCCGCCCGGTCCAGGGCCGCGCGCAGGATGGTCTCATTGCGCCGAATCTCGGTCATGTCCTCGAAGACCGAGACAAAGCCGGCGAGCTTGCCCTGGCGGTTTCGCACCGGGGTGATGGTGCCGCGGACGGAATAGAGCTCCTCGTTCTTGCGGCGGTTGAACCACTCGCCGGTCCAGGCGCGGCCAGAGCGAACGCTGGCCACCATCTCGGCTAGGAGCTCCGGCCGGGTTTCCGGCTGCTGGAAGTCGCGCCAGAGGCGGCCGATCAACTCCCGGCGCGAGTATCCAATTTGTTCGCACAGGCCGGCGTTGACGTACTCGATCCGGCTGTCGAGGTTCACGATCATGACCGCCGAGTGGCTCTGTTCGATCGCAGTGAGGAGATTGCGCAGCGCTCCGCGCTGCTCGCGCTGGCGCGAGTTCATGAGCAGGGCCTGAAACGGCAGGCCAAGGGCGAGCCAGGTGCCGGCCGCACAGGCCAGGGCGCGGAGCCACTCCCGTCGGCTCCAGTCCGAGGCGATGATCTCCAGGCCCAGAATTTCGTCGGTTCGGCCGGCGGCCTGGCCAAAGGAAGAGCCGCTGACCGGCGCATAGGCGAGGACGAGCGGGCCCGCCGGATCCGAATTCGGGCCTTCCAGAGCGGGTTGGCCGGTCCGAATGACCCCGAGCAGCGCCTCGGAGTGGAAGACTCCCGAGATATCCTCGCCGGGCAGAAATCCTACGCCGGGTCCCGGCGGCTGCGAATCCGCCAGGAATGTCCCCTGGCCGGTCGCGGGAGAGACCCGGAGAAGAAAGAGCAGCCGGGCCTGCGGATTGAAGGCCTCGAGCCGAAACAATCGCTCCTTGGTCGAGCGGTAGGCGGTGGCCGATATGTCGCGGCCGGTGCCGCTCAGTCCGCGCAATTCCTCCGGGCTGAAAGCGGCCGCGCTCTCCACCGCCTGGCTGATCGCTTCCGCCTGCAGGCGCTGGCGCAGCGTCCGTTCGCCATAACGACCCAGGGCGAGACCGAGCAAAAAGATCAGCGTCCAGACGGAAGCGGCGGTCAATTTGCGGAATTTGGTCATGCCGGCAAACCCAGCCCTAACTCGCAAATACCTTCTTGGCGACACGGACTACGCGTCGGGACGAAATTCGGGGCCGCCAGGCTGAGGTCCGCCTGCCCTGCAGTCCCTGATAATAGCGGAGCGCCTCCTCTGCGCCCTCCAGGTTCCGCACTCGCCACAAATCCTTGATCAGCACGCGTTCAGCGTGAAAGACGGTCGGTGCAAACACCATGATGACCAGGGCATACGGGAGCGTGCGCCGATTAAGGCATCGCCAAAATATCCGCCGCTCGTAACCGGCCTCGTTGCAACGATACTTGCGACAGAAGCGAACGCCAAATGAGGTCGGGAGGGCACCGGGTCTATCCGCACGAATAGGCATCGGCCTTGAGCCTGACCTGCAGACTCAGGGGGTCCAAGCGAGATTCTCTAAGTAAAACTACGCTCGCGACTTGAGATTGCGGGCCGTCGTGACGGTCTGTTTGAGCAAGCCCTCGACCATCGCCATCGGCTCGCCCACGCAGATGAAACTGTAGCCCTGCTTGATCAGTTCCGCCGAGTCGCCGATGACCCACATCTGCTTGCCGGCCGCCGTCGCTGCGGACCGAATCTTCTTCCAGGCTTCGGCCAGTTCCGGTGCATCCGGCTGCCAGCAAAGGCCAAAATCGGCGGAGAGATCGTACGGGCCGATGGCCATAGCCGTCGTCAGGGAATGCCGGGCGATCGCCTCCACATTCGCCAAGCCGGCTTTGCTTTCAATCTGGGGCAAAATGATGAAGTCGTCCTCGACCTGGGCCTTCCAGCCCGCGTAGTTGAGATCGGTCGTCCAGCGATTCCCCGGGCCGCCCGGCCGGCGCTTGCCGCGCGGCTTCAAATAAATCGCATCCTGCACCGTGATCAGGTCGGCCACGCTTTCCACATAGGGAATCAGCATGCCGCAGGGGCCGAGATCGCCGGCCAGGCGCACTTGGATAAAGTCGGCCTGGGGCGGACGGATCAGCACGGGGAAATCCAGCATCCGGCCGGTGGCGCACATCTGCGCCACCTTTTCATGGTTATGGGTAAGATGCTCCAGATCGATGATCAGGTAGTCCGCCCCCGCCCGCATCGCGATTTCGATCAAACCCGGCCAAAGATGGAAAGTGGCGAGCACGCCCAAGGTCGGCGCTCCGCTGTTGATCTTCTGTTTCAGGATTTGGGCAGCTTTCATGGATCGAGGGGCTAGGTTAAACGGGCAAAACCGCTCTGCGCCACTGGGCCGCGCAGGGCTTGAAGAAGATCGCCCCGGTCCAGCCGCTGGCGAATAAGGGCGAAGACTTCGTCCACGGCCTTGAGATACTGCACCACGATCGGCGAGGTGTGGGCGGTCGTGGGATAGAAGCCGCCGCTCGCGAGATAGCCGCGGGCCAGCATTTCCTGCGTGAACAGGGTCATGGCGGCGCGGCTTAGGTCCCCGCATTCGAAATGCATGTGACAGAGGGCCGGCAAACCGGAGACGACCGCGGGCAGCCCGTGCTTGGCCGCCGCCTTCTTCCAGCCCGCCTGCACTTGGTCGCCGATTTTCTTGATCCGGGCGCTGGCCTTGATCCGGCCCATCTCGTTGATCGTGGCCAAGGCCGCCGTCGGCCCGACCCGCTCGGTCCAGTAGGTGCTGCTGACAAACGTCGCTTGCGCGGCCTCCATGACCGAACCGGTGCCGATGATGGCGGCCATGGGGTAGCCGTTGGAGATGCACTTGGCGAAGACCGCCATGTCGGGGTTGACTCCGAGGGTGAGGTGCATGCCGCCGAAGTTGCTCCGCCAGCCAGCGGTAATTTCGTCGAAGATCAGGACCGCGCCGGCTTCCTGGGCCAGGGCCCGGACCTTGTGCAGGAAATTGTCGCGGGGATAGTCGCCGCGCATCGGCTCCATCACGATCGCGGCCAGGTCGGAGCGGTGGGCGGCGACGATCGTTTCCAGTTCGGCGATCTCATTGTAGCGGAATGGCAGGGCGCTGCCGCTGAGCGGCTGCGGCACGCCGCTCGGGTCCAGCCCCGGGAGCAGGTGGGTGCCGAGGGCGTTGGCCGTCCCGAGATTGGCCGCCAGATACCAGTCGCTCCAGCCGTGGTAGCCGCAGAAGGCCACGGTGCTGCGGCCGGTTTTGGCCCGGGCCAGGCGGATCGCGATCGACATCGATTCGCCGCCGGTGCGGGCATAACGGACCTTCTCCGCCCAGGGATGGATCTGGCAGAGGCGATCGGCCAAGGCCACCTCCTCCGGAGCGTTGAGCGTGCACATGCTGCCGTTCGTGACGCATTTGATCACCGCCTTGTTCACGACCGGGTTGGCAAAGCCCAGGACGCAGGCGCCGATGCCGTTGGTCGTAAAATCGACCAGAGCCTTGCCGTCCAGATCCCACACCGTGCAGCCCTTGGCCTTGGAATAATACGCCGGCCATTGGTCAGGCAGGAATTGCTCCGGCCGCTTGCTCAGCAATTGGGTGCCGCCGGGAATCCGGCGCTTGGCCCGGAGGTAGAGCTCCTGGCCGGTGTGGCTGGCATAGACCGGGGCGGTGTGGGCCGCGGCCGGTTTGCGGCGGGCGGGAGACTTTTTCGCAATCTTTTTTGTTTTTTTCATGAGCCTCGAACCCTCTCAGCGCTTGCCCAGGCCGAAAACGCGGGCGGCGTTGTTGTAGAAAACGTCTTCCACCTGCTTGCGGGTCAGGCCGGCCAATTCGGCGGCGTGCTTGATCGCGAGCAATTCGTCGTAGATGGCGAGCACGGGGCGGGAGTCGGTGTGGATGTACTTTTTGTAGGCATAGGCCGGCGTCCCCATCTGATACCAGAAGCGGCCCATCGGCACGTACCGGCCGTGGAAGGCGTTGGCGATAAGGTTGTCCGAGCCGTAGAGAATCCGGCGGTGGTCCTCCCGCTTGAAGAGATAATAATGCGCCATCACGTCCGACACCGCAGAATTGTCGTACCAGATGTTGGGCAGGTCCCGCAGCTGTTCGACGCCTTCCCGGATCGCCCAATAGGTGAAGCTGCGCGCGCAATGGGCGAGGATCCACTTGATGCGGGGATACCGCTTCGTGGTGTATTCCTTGATGTCCTTAAGGTTCCACTTGTCGGCCGGCCCATGCCAGCGCGACCAGTGCATCGTCACCCACAGGCCCATCTCGTTGGCCAATTCCAACTGCTCGTGCGGGAAAAACTCGTGGATGCGGCACTGGTTGATGTCGCCGGTGACCGAAAAGATGCGGTAGGGCTTCAATCCCATGAACCCGTACTTGAGGACGTCGGCCCGGATGTCCTCCACTTTGCACTGCGGGGTCACCAGCCGGTTCATCCGCGAATTCGGGCGGCCTTTGAGTTCGCGCGCCAGAAACTCGTTGTGCTTCTTCACGTCGACGCCCGGAGTGGGCATCCCCAGGACCAGGTAGTCGAACTTGCGGCCGGGAAACATCACCTTGTTCCATTTCTCGGTCAGCTTCATGTCCGCGGGGAAGCGGCTCGCCTGGTGGGGGCTGTCCGCGGGAATGTGATCGCGCCGCCAGAGATGGATGTGGGCGTCGAAGATCCGCTGGGGAACAAAGGGATCGAGGTCCTCTTCCCAGATGATACGATCGGACTCGGTGTAATAGACCTCCTTTTTCGGTACCGGCAAAGTGGCGGAGGCGTTTTGGGCGGAAGAACTTTTGGCCATGGAGGAAAGGACGATCAGCCTTTCAAATCAAAGATGGCTTCGCACGCCTAAAAAACCTGTCTGCTGTCTGGCTACCTTCGGGTCTCCGTCCCTGCCCGGATCGAGGGGATAAAATCTTTTGATTTTATGAACGCGCCAGGCACCTTAAACGTATGCGGTATACCACCCTAACCGTCCGAGCCGATACCGCAAGAAGGCTCCGTGAGTCGAAAGGACCCGGCGAAAGCTACAGCGGAATTATTGACCGGCTTTTGGATAATCAACCGGCCCAAACCGTGCAGGAGTGGCTCGAGTCCTTGGCCCCCCTGGAAGGAAATCCGATCTTCTCGCCTGCGGAAAGAGGCGCCCTAAAGCAGTCTCAGAATTCCCCGCGCGATTCCTGGACGCGGAAAAGTCGCCATGCTCCTTCTTGATCGGCCGCACAGCGCGGGACCGGCATCCAGCAAAGCACCGTCGAGGGTTTCGGCGCCGAGACCTGGCAACGCTATCTCGGCGAAATCGAGCGCCTCTCAGCCTGCTCCGAGCCAGCCTCCGCCTTAGCCATGGACCTCCCCACCCTCGTTCGTCGTGCCAGCCGGATCCACTACGCCTGGATCGTCGCGGCGGTCACCTTCCTAACCCTCCTCATCGCCGCAGGCGCTCGCTCCGCGCCGAGCGTCATGATCCTGCCGCTCGGCAACGAATTTCAATGGAGCCGGGCCAAGGTGTCGGCCGTGATCTCGGTGAATATCTGCCTCTTCGGCCTGGTCGGCCCGTTTGCGGCCGCCCTCTACCACCGCTTCGGCCTGCGGCTCAGCATGTTTACGGCGATGGTCCTGGTGGGCGCGGGCTACGGCCTGTCCACCCTCGCCACGAGCTACTGGCAATTTGTTCTCCTCTGGGGCGTGGTGGTCGGCCTGGGCTCCGGCACGGCGGCGACAGTCCTGGGAGCGGCGGTGGCCAATCGCTGGTTTACCGAACGGCGGGGCCTGGTCATGGGCCTGTTGACCGCAAGCAGCGCCACAGGACAGCTCATTTTCCTTCCCACTTTCGCCACCGTCGTCACCGCCCACGGCTGGCGGGCGGCTCCGCTCCTCGTCCTGGGCGCGACCGCGGCAATTCTGCCGGTCATCTGGTTCGGCATGCGCAACGCCCCGTCGGATCTCGGGCTGCGCCCCTTCGGAGAAACCGGGCCGCCGGTCGCGCCCGCCGCGCCCAAGCAGAATCCCGCCCGCGAGGCGGTGGAGACGTTGCTGGCCGCGATGCGCGTGCGGGAATTCTGGCTGCTCGCCGGCTCCTTCTTCATCTGCGGCGCCAGCACCAATGGGCTGATCGGCACCCACTTGGTTTCGGCCGCCTTCGACTGCGGCATCTCGCCCTACCAGGCGGCCAATCTGGTCGCGATGATGGGCGTTTTCGACCTGTTCGGCACCACGCTGTCCGGCTGGCTATCGGATCGGATGAACAACCGCTATCTGCTCTTCGGCTATTACGGCCTGCGCGGCCTGTCGCTGCTGTTTTTGCCGGCCGCCCTCGTCGGACCGTCGGGAGCGCTGTTCCTCTTCTCCGTCTTCTACGGCCTGGACTGGGTGGCGACGGTGCCGCCGACTGTCCGGCTGACCGCCGATATCTTCGGCCGCGAGCGTTCGAGCGTGGTCTTCGGCTGGGTCGCGGCCTTCCACCAAGTGGGGGCGGCCACGGCCGCTTATTTTGCCGGCGTCTTGCGGACGACCTCGGGCACGTACTCGCTCGCCTTCATGAGCGCCGGGGGCTTGTGCATGTTGGCGGCGATCGGAGTCCTGCCGATTCGACGGATGCGGGCAACGGTTTGGGCGGAGACGATCGCCTGAACAACGAAAAACCCTGAGGCCGCCTGGCGTCCAAGCCTCCCGAGAAGGGCGGCAACGAGAAGGAACGATGTCCAGCGGCGAAGACGACCCTCCGTTGTCGTGAACCGAGCGGCGCTGATCTCGGTCAGCGCCCCGGGATTCAGGACCAACGGAAGGCGTCCTTCTACTGCTGTCATCTACCCCTTGTAATCGTCCCCGGCGCCTCCGACCCTCACGCAGAGGTTGTCGATTACGACGCATATCTTGGACCGGCCAAGCCGCCGGAACCCGGCGGCCCTAAAAACTGTGGGGCGGGCGCTCGAGATCGCCCGGAGGATAATGGCCCTTCACCGCGCTCGGGGTCGGGACATTCCAGGTCAGAGACGTCTCGCCAATCTTGCGGGCGATCACCGCGCTACTGAGGAAGGCTGGGTGGGCCGGCATATCGCGAACAATCGGAGAATCCCACATCGGGTGGATCCGCGCGGGCTCTCCGTGGGCGACCTCCATGATCTCGAAACCGGTCTCCCGATTGAACAGGCAGGGCCACGTATGGCTGGAGAAGCGCCAAAAGTCCCAGGGCTCCTCGTGCAACACCCACGTCTGATGGGTCGTGATGAACACGATCCCACCCATTTCCAGGACGCGGTTGAGTTCGATCACCACTTTCCAAGGCATCGCGAGATGCTCAAAGACCGAGCGGGCCAGGGCCGCCGTAAATCGCCTTGCCGGAAAGAGGCCGCTGAGATTATGCGCGTCTCCCACCACGTCCACGTTGGGGCCGGCCAGAAGATCCAGGCCGACATACTCCAGCTTGGCGGGTAGCAGCTGCCGGACGGAAACGGCGGAGCGGGCTCGGGAGCCTATTTCCAAGATCGACCCCGTTTCGATGACGGCCAGCTGATCGAGAAAGTTATACCAACATTGATGCGAGGGATCGCCGAGACGTGCGGTGTCGGCGACGGAAGGCGTCTCCGTCGCGGTGCCGTCGGCAAAATGGACACGCAGGGTGAAATCGCGCCCCCGCTGCGCCGCGGGCAGAGCGACCCACTCGTCAAAACGGACATGGTGGGCGTTGGGGTCGACCGCCAGGGCCACATCCGGGCTGGGCAAGCCGTAACTCGACAGCTGCTGGGGTCCGGCGCTCGCGGGAAAAAGGACTTCGACCCTCACTATGTCGTCGCCGGCAGCGAAGCACCAACCCCGGAGTCGCATGCGGTCGAAGTAACTCGCGTATTCGTCGACCTTCCATTTCAAACCCTTCATTTCAATCCCTCGGCTGACCACTCAGTTCGCATCAGATTATTAATCAGGGAGCTTATGAAAACTGGGGCCGGCGGGAGTTGAACCCACAACCTTTTCCTTAGGACGGAACTGCTCTATCCAATTGAGCTACAGCCCCTCAATTTGACTGGAAAATGCCCTCCAGATGCGGCGTTGACAAGCGCGTCCGCTCTTGCAACCTATTTTCCTTTTCCATGAGCAATCCCGAGCCAAAGCAGCAGCAAACACCGACCCCGGCCGAACTGCCGTTCACCCAGCCCCAGTTGATGAGCCGTTTCGTGACCGACACGGGCAAGATCCTGCCGCGCAAATACACCGGCCTCACCGCCAAGCATCAGCGCGCCATCACCCGGGCCCTGAAGCGCTCCCGTAACCTCCTTCTCGCGCAATAAGAAGCGCTTGAATCCACTTTGAGAGCCGGAGCCTTGGGCTCCGGCTTTTTTTTGCCGTCAAGGGCTCTCCGGTGAAAGCTCGAATCTATCAAGGCACCGCCCGCAACTTGGCCTATTTGGCGGGCCGCCTGCGGGCGGGCGAAGTGGTGGCCGTGCCCACCGAAACGGTCTACGGTCTGGCGGCCGATGCCCTTTCCGCCCCGGCCTGCCGCCGAATCTTTGCCGCCAAAGGCCGGCCGGCCGATGACCCGCTGATCGTCCACGTTCATTCCCTCAAGGACCTGGCCCGCGTCGCCGAGGCCAATCCGGCCGCATTGAAGCTGGCCAAACGTTTCTGGCCCGGCCCCCTGACCCTGGTCCTGCCGAAAAAACCCGTCGTTCCGGCGGTGGTTTCCTCCGGCCTCGCTTCCGTTGCCGTGCGCATGCCGGCCCATCTCCTTTTTCGCCGCCTCCTGAAGTTGACCGGCCGGCCGCTGGCCGCCCCCAGCGCCAACCCCTTCGGCTACCTCAGCCCGACGACGGCCGCCCACGTGCAAAGCCATTTGGGACGAAAGATTCGCCACATTCTCGACGGTGGCGCCTCCCAGGTCGGGGTGGAATCGACCATCGTCGACCTCCGCGATCCGGCCCATCCCCGGCTGCTGCGGCCAGGCCAGATCACCCGTCCCCAAATCGAGCGCGTCCTCCGCACCCGGGTGGTGCAGGGCGGAAAGGCGCGAGGGGGCCGATCGGCGCCGGTCGTGGCCCCGGGCCAGCTCGCCCGGCACTACAGCCCGCATACCCCGCTCGTCCTTCACGCCAAGATTTCGGTGCAAACGGCGCAAAAAGGGCCGGCGAGCGAAGCCTGGCTCTGGCAGCGTCGGCCGGCCGGGATCCGGCCGGGAAAGAACCTCTTCTGGCTGGACGAGTCGGGCCGGCCGGCCCGAGCCGCGCAACGGCTCTTTGCCGTCCTGCGCCGGATCGACGCGGCGGGCTTTCGGCGGATCCACGCCGAGCTGGCCCGCGGCGGCGGCCTGGCCGAGGCGATC
>Ga0302279_10001099_pt1 | contig 39396 bp, 33 predicted proteins | sample III_Bog_N3_3_FD_194541 | JGI IMG/M metagenome (GOLD analysis project Ga0302279, IMG submission 194541) | Peat permafrost microbial communities from Stordalen Mire near Abisko, Sweden - III_Bog_N3_3 | ecosystem: Environmental > Terrestrial > Soil > Wetlands > Peat | place: Sweden: Abisko...
GTTCCTCCGGCCGGTCGACGCGTTCCTTCGGCCGGTCGACGCGTTCTTCGGCCGATGAACCGCGTTCCTTCGGCCGGTCGACGCGTTCCTTCGGCCGGTCGACGCGTTCTTCGGCCGATGAACCGCGTTCCTTCGGCCGGTCGACGCGTTCCTTCGGCCGGTCGACGCGTTCCTTCGGCCGGTCGACGCGTTCCTTCGGCCGGTCGACGCGTTCCTTCGGCCGGTCGACGCATTCTTCGGCCGATGAACCGCGTTCCTCTTGCCTGCAACGCGCCGTTTTGTGGGCCGCGCGCCCCTCGCCGGGGGACACTCGATCGCGATGCCCGGCCGAATCCCTGCCGAGCGACCCCGAACGCGCTCCTCATGGGTGGGCGGGGTGTTGCTCGTCCTCGCGGCCGCCGCCATCCCGGCGCTTGCCCGCGCGCAGGCGGCGTTGCCGGCGGCGCCGCCCATTCCGTCGGCCGTCCCTGCCCTCCCCGTCCCTTCCGGGCTTCCGAGCGCCGCGCCCGCGCTGCCGTCCGCGGCCCCGGCGATTCCCTTTCCGCCCTCCAAGGCGGGTGCGCCCTCCGCCGCGCCGGCACCCGCCCCCTCCGCGTCCGCCGCGGCCGGTCCGAGCGTCCCCGAGGACGTGGACATCCTGCTCGAGGGACAGCAGAAGCCCGCCACCGACGTGGACGGCGTCCCCTCGACGCTTCCCCGGGAGCTCCAGCGCAACGTGGGACCGGGCGGCCGCAAGGGCCTGAACGACAAGAGCGGCCCCCTCACCCTCGAGGAGATCGAGAACTCCCCCATCGTCACCGCGACCCGCAGCAAGCAGACCGCCATCTCCGCCCCCGCGTTCGTCATCGTCCTCTCGGAGAAGGACATCCACGATCGCGGCTACACGGACCTCTCCCAGATCCTGGACGATCTGCCCGGCATGGACGTCGTGCGCCCCTACGGCAGCGTGTACGTGAAGAGCTACTGGCGGGGCTACCAGCAGGGCGTCGGCGCCGATCCGTATCTCCTCCTCCTCGACGGGGTCGTCTTCAACAGCCTCTTCTTCGGCGACACGCAGATCCTGGCGACGTTCCCGATAAGCGAGATTCACCACGTCGAGATCGTCTACGGGCCCGCCTCGGCGGCGTTCGGGCCGAACGCGACGATGGGCGTCATCAACGTCATCACCAAGGACGGCTCGGCTCGCCTGGCGAAGGGGGAGACGGGCAGCTTTCTCACGAGCAGCGTCACGTACGGAGGGGCGCAGCACAACCTGTCGACCTTCGCGGCGTCGACCGAGAGCGCCGACGCGACCTTCTCGTATCTCACGAAGGACCTCCGCCTTCGCGTCGGGATGCTCCTCCAGAATGGGTCCCTCGACCGGGGGATTGGCAACAACTTCGAGTACACGAAATCGAGCTACTACGCGGACCCCCACCTCTGGAGCCCGGCGTCGCTCGGGACCGTGTCCGGGGCCGGGAGCTTCGGCTCGATCGACAAGAAGTATGGCCTCGACGCACGCCTGAACGTCGGCAACACCGAGTTTGCCGGGCAGTTCTTCCAGCTCGCGACGGGCCTCGGCACGCAGTACGCAGGCGACCGCGTCCAGAGCGCGAGCCCGTGGACGACGCGCGAGATCAGCGTCTACGCGCGCCACGTCGCGAACCTGAGCTCGAGCGTCAGCTCGACGACGTTCGCCCAGTACCGGGACAGCGGCGTCGTGGCCCCGTCCTCCGTGCTCGTCTCGACCTACGGGGTCGCGAACGGCGGATCGCTGGCGTCGACGTTCGGCGTGAGCCCGAGCGCCCTCGGGACCGCCGCCGCCGGCGGCCTCTCGCCCGCCGCGCTCTTCTTCTCGGTCCAGGCCCCCAACTCGGCCCTCGTCTTCGAGCAGGACTTCAGCGCGAAGCTCGCGCGAAACCTGATCCTCGACGGCGACGACCTGACCCTCGAGGCGGGCCTCAAGTACCAGCACATCCGCTACAGCGCGGGGTACGCCTTCACCACGGCCACCACCTACCCGGTGGGGAGCACGGCGGCGCCCCAGAGCATCCTCTCCACCGGCTCCCCGCTGACGGACGGCAGCAACACGATTGACGCGGACGAGGTCGGCGTCTACCTGCTCGGCACCTACAAGTTTGCGCAGTCGCAGGCCCTCCACCTCGGCGGCCGCCTCGACAACCCTCCCCTCACGAGCGGAGTCCAGCCCACCGTACGCGGCGGGTACGTGGGGACGTTCGACGCGCTCACCGTGAAGGCGCTCTACGGCCAGGCCGTCTACGCCCCCGGGCCCTACGATCTGCTCCGTTCGTCGGCCATCAACTCGACTTTGACGGCGGAGCGCTCCCAGACGGTCGAGGCCGACGGCGAGTACCGACTCTGGAAGTTCGCCCTGCACGGAGACGTCTATTACGTCGACGACACCAACCCGATCATCGGCGGCCAGAACCTGGGCACCCGCACGATGGACGGCTTCGATCTCGGAGCCCACTTCCTTCTGCCTCCCATCCACGCGTGGGCCTACTACTCGCGCCTGCTCACGACGAACCAGTCCGTTCCCGGCGGCGGTACGGCCCCGATCGGCGACGTGGCGTTCGACAAGGTCTGGGCGGGGGTGACCTTCGACCGCGGGCCCGTGACCGCGACCGTCCTCGGCCGCTGGATGGGGCCGCGGGACACGGTCTCGACGAACCCGGTCCCTAGGGTCCCGGCCTACTTCACCCTCGACGCGAACCTCATCTTCTCGCACATCTTCCTCGAGCCCTTGTGGGCCTCCTTCCGCGCGACCAACCTCTTGAACACGGCGTACAACCAGCCGGGGATCGGCAACGCGATGTCGGGCAACGGGCAGGCCGTGTACGTCGGCAACTCGTACTCGGGCAGCCAGGGCCTCAACAACTCCCTCTTGCCGCAGCCGGGACGGTCGCTCTTCGTGACGCTGGGCCTCGATATGTGACCGCGCTGGCAGTCGTGATAGGTATTCCCTGCTTGCAAAGACGTGACGCGCTGAAGGCCGGGGTCGTGCTGGTGCTCCTCGCCGCGTCGGCAGCCTCCCTCGTCGCCTGCGCCAAGGTGGCCCTCACCGAGTCGCTCCGTCGCCGGTACGCGCTCGGCCCCGCCGACGTGAAGCAGCTCCAGTTCTACACGTCGGACGAGATCATCCTGCGCCGCGAGCTGAGCGATCAGGTCAAGGAGACCGAGGGCTACGGCCTCGTCATCAAGGACGACGTGCGCGTCGAGGACGTGGTCATCCCCCGGGGCACCCCCGCCGTCGCGCTTCGCGTCGAGGGGGACTTCATCCTGGCGAGCTTCTCGAGGCGCTCGCCCGACCAGGCCCTGTGGTTCGGCCTCCGGCGCCCCGAGGACGACGGCGGCATCCCCTCCACCGACCGCCGCTACGAGCTCGCCCAGCTCGAGAACCCGCTCTCCGAGCCGGGCCCGTTCAAGCCCATCTACTCGAAGAGCTTCGTCGTCTCCTACGGCGGCAAGCGTTACCGCCTCGCCGACCCGCGGATGTGGGACGTGTTCCTCCTCTGCGACCTCGACGAGTCGTTCGCGAAGAACCGCGTGAAGGTGGAGCCCCCGGGCTGGAAGCTCTCGGAGGGGGCGCCCTCCGGGGGCCTGGCTCCGCCCTCCGCCGATGGCGGGCCGGACGCCTTCGTCCCGCAAGCGCAGCCGCCCATCCCCTCCCCGCGCGGCGTCTCCGATGGCGGAACCCCATGACAAGCAGGAGCCCATGCTGATCGAGAAGCTCAGTCTCCCCGCGCAGGCGGCCATGGAGCTCGCCGGCCGCCTGGCCGTGAAGGGCGACCACCGCCACGTCGCGCCGGCACACCTGCTCCGGGCCATGCTCGAAGGCAAGGAGGGCCCCGCGGAGCGCTACCTCAAGCTCGCCGGCACGGACGGCGCCAAGCTGCGCGAGCTGCTCGACAAGCGCCTCCGGGCCGTCCCCAAGGCCGAGGTCGGCGCCGAGCACACGCCCATCAACCGCTCGCTCGACGCCGTCTTCGCCCGCGCGGAGGACGCCGCCGTCGCCCGCGGCAACAAGTACATCGGCCCGGACCATCTCCTCGCGGGCATGCTCGAGGACGCCGAGGTCGCCGCCGATCTCGCGGCCGCCGGGGCGAACGCCTTGGAGCTCCGGAGCACGATCGCCGCGGTGCGAAGCACGGGCTTCAAGGGCATCCAGCAGCTGTCGGACTACGAGGCGCTCGGCAAGTACGGCGTCGACCTCACGGCCCGCGCGCGCGAGGGGGAGCTCGACCCGGTCATCGGACGCGACGCCGAGATCCGCCAGCTCATCCAGGTCCTGAGCCGCCGCCTGAAGAACAACCCGCTGCTCGTGGGCGAGCCGGGCGTCGGCAAGACCGCCATCGCCGAGGGCCTCGCGCAGCGCATCGTCCAGGGCCGCGTGCCCGAGAACCTCATCGACCACGTCGTCGTCTCCCTCGACATCGGGCTGCTCCTCGCGGGCACGAAGTTCCGGGGGGAGTTCGAGGAGCGGTTCAAGCGGGTCATGGAGGAGGTCTCCGAGGCCGGCAACGTGATCCTCTTCATCGACGAGGTCCACATGCTGATGGGGGCCGGCGCGGCCGAGGGCGGAGCGGACGCATCGAACCTCCTGAAGCCCGCCCTCTCGCGGGGCGAGCTCCGCTGCGTCGGCTCGACCACGCTGGTCGAGTACCGGAAGAGGATCGAGAAGGATGCCGCGTTCTCGCGCCGCTTCCAGCTCGTCCTCGTGGACGAGCCGACGGTCGAGCAGGCCGTCACCATCCTGCGCGGCCTGAAGGAGACCTACGAGGCTCACCACGGCGTGCGCGTGACCGACGCGGCCATCCTCGCGGCCGTGAAGCTCTCGCAGCGCTACGTGACCGACCGCTTCTTGCCGGACAAGGCGATCGATCTCGTCGATCAGGCCGCGGCGAGCCTGCGGATGGAGACGGCCTCGCGACCGGAGGACATCGAGAAGCTCGACGAGCGGGTCGTCGGAGCGGAGATCGAGATCCGCGCGCTCGAGCAGGACAACGAGGGGCGCCCGTCGGAGCGCTCGAAGGCGCTCCGCGCCTCGCTCGAGGAGCTGAAGAAGGAGCGGGCGCTGCTCGTCGAGCGCTGGGAGAAGGAGAAGCACGCGGTCCTGGGTGTCCAGGAGGCGAAGCGCGAGCTCGAGGCCGCCCGCCGGGAGATGGAGCAGCGCATCCGCGAGGAGGACTTCGCGCGGGTCGCCGAGCTTCAGTACAAGGTCATCCCCGACCGCGAGAAGCGGCTCGCCGAGCTCGGCGACGTCGAGGTCAAGGACGTGCGCTGGGTGCGCCGCGAGGTGACCGAGCAGGACGTGGCCGAGGCCGTGGCGAAGCTCACGCGTATCCCCGTCTCCAAGCTGCTCGAGGGGGAGATGGACCGGCTGCTCGAGATGGAGACCATCCTCGCGCAGCGCGTCATGGGCCAGGACGAGGCGATCGGCAAGATCGCCCGCGCGGTGCGGCGCGCGCGTGCCGCGCTCCAGGATCCGAACCGGCCGCTCGGCTCGTTCCTCATGCTTGGGCCCACGGGCGTGGGCAAGACGGAGCTCGCGAAGGCCCTCGCCGAGTTCACCTTCGACGACGAGCGCGCGCTCGTCCGCATCGACATGAGCGAGTACATGGAGCGCCACGCCGCGTCGCGGCTCGTCGGCGCGCCTCCGGGGTACGTCGGCTACGAGGAGGGCGGGGTCCTCACGAACCCGATCCGCCGCCGGCCGTACAGCGTCATTCTGCTCGACGAGGTCGAGAAGGCGCACCCCGACGTCTTCAACATCCTCCTCCAGCTCCTCGACGACGGCCGCCTCACCGACAGCCAGGGGACGACGGTGAACTTCAAGAACACCATCGTGCTCATGACGTCGAACCTTGGCGGAGAGGCGGAGGACTCGGCTTCGAGCGGCGCGCACGAGCGCATGCTGCAGGCGGCGCGGCGCTTCTTCCGTCCGGAGCTGCTGAACCGCCTGGACGACATCCTGGTCTTCCGCCCGCTCGATCGGGAGCGCATGTTGCCCATCGCCCAGCGGCAGGTCCGCGACGTCGCCAAGCTCGTCGCCGACCGCGGGGCCTCGCTGGAGGTCTCGCCCGAGGCCCTCGCGTACCTCGCCGAGCAGGGGTTCGAGCCGGCCTACGGCGCCAGGCCGCTTCGCCGCACCATCCAGCGCGAGCTCCAGGACCCCATCGCCGACCTCATCCTGAGGCGCAAGGTGCCGGCGGGGGCGACGATCCGCGTCTCGCGGGGGGAGGGCGGCCTCCGGCTCGACGTCTCGTAGCGACCTCTGCCGTCACCCTGTGGCCTTCCGCGGGGCATGCACGAACGTTCCAGACTCCTTCGGCGAGGCCCGGACGGCACGCTTGCGGTCCTCCCGCGCGCCGAGCTCCCCGCCCAGCCGCTGGATGCCGAGGATGCCGAGGTGCGGCCCTGTGGGCTCGGCGTAGCTCACGGCGGCCCCGCTGCGGGGTCGGAAGAGCGTCGCCACGACGGCCTCGTCCACGAACGTCTCGCCGTCCAGCACGCGGCGGCAGGGCAGGTTTCCGCGCCTCGCATAATCGAGGAGCCGGTCGGTACCTACCCGGTACCGCTCCGCAATTGCTTCGATGGTCACCCACATTGCCATGTGCTCAGTCACCGCGGCGGTCGGAAGCGGCGCTCCGTACCTACATTGGCTACCAGGTCGGTTTGTGCGGGTGAAATTTGTGGCCTTCGCTTGACCTCTCGGCGTACAAGTTTTGTTCCGATGCCAGCCGATGCGCCGAGCGCGAACGACCTGAGCTATCAGTGCGATTGGCGCTTCGGGTTCAACCTGAACTCCAACGCCAAGGGCACGGTCGGGTACCTGCTCTTCTGGAGCGGATGCGGCGGCCTGAACCTCGCGCGCGACATCGAAGTGTGGAACCCGTTCACCGGCCCGGGGCAGACGGTCGTGAGCGGCAAGCTCGTGACGTGCGTGGGCCTCATCGACTCGCTGAAGTACTCGGGCGGCGAGGACGATCCCATCCGCATCACCGCGTACGTGAGCAAGGGCACGGCCGCCGACATCCGGGCGAAGCTCTCCCGGCCGCTCACCAACACGAAGGTCAAGGTCGCCTGGTACATCGTGTCGTACGACGACGAGAAGAAGGCCTGGTACGAGGCGGCCTTCGTCCGGGAGAACGCGAAGGCCGAAGCGTGCGTCGACACGGCGAACGGTGAAGTCCAGATGTTCATCGCGAACGCGGGCACGCGCATCGCCGAGAACCTGGACGTGAGCGTCTACAAGCTCGAGTTTCAGATCGTGCCCGCGAATGGGAAGACGTCGGTTCTGGAGTTCGCTACCGGGCCTTCGACGCGGCTCGTCCGCGAGTGGAAGTCCGAAGACGACGAGGACGCGGACGACGACGCGGCTTGAGCATGTGACTTGGAAGCAACGGGCGATGCCCCGCGCGATGGCCACCGACGGGTAAGTCGGCGGTGGCCTCCAACCGAAACAGACAGGTGGGAATAGGCATGGCAATCACCGACGAGATTCCGAAGTCCAGATTGACCCTGACGTATCGAACGACGGTTCGCGGCGAGCCGGAGGACGTGACCTTGCCCTTCCGTCTCCTCATCATGGGGGACCTGTCGGGCGGCACGTCGGTCGACCGCAAGAACGACCTCGACAAGCGAGAGCTGCGCAAGCTCGACGGCAAGAACCTCGATCAGGTGATGTCCGACATGGACATCTCGGTCAAGGTCCAGGTCCCCAACCGGATCGATCCGGACAAGAGCGAGGATCTCGAGGCCGTGATCCCCATCCGCGGGATGAAGTCGTTCTCCGCCGCCGAGGTCGCCAAGAACGTACCCAAGGTGCGGTCGCTCCTTCTCCTGAAGAAGCTCCTCCTCGAGGTGCAGGCGAACATCGACAACCGGAAGGACTTCCGCCGCCTCCTGCGCGAGCTCGCGCAGGACAAGGACGCCATCACGAAGCTCCTCGCGGAGCTGCAAGGCTTCGACGACTTCAAGATCCCGACCGGAAGCAAGGTCGAGGGCGAAGCGACGGGAACGAAGTCCGACGGCAAGAAGGGCTGAGGGAGAGACGTCATGGCCGAAACCACGCAGCAGCAAGCGCTGAACCTCAAGACCTTCCTCTCGAGCGTCCGTCTCGAAGGCCCCGTCACCAAGAAGCCGATGCTCCAGGGAAACCGGGAGCAGGTGGTGGAGGACGTCACCGCGGAGGACCGATTCGTCTCCAGCATGGCGGCGGTCGTCTACAACATGGACCAGAACGGAGGCCGCTTCGACAAGCAGAGCATCCAGGATCTCGTCGCCGACATCGACGAGCTCGTCGACTCGCAGTTGAACGAGATCCTCCACGCCCCCGCGTTCCAGCAGCTCGAGTCGTCCTGGGCCTCGATCGCCGATCTCGCGCGCCGCACGAACTTCAAGGCGGCCATCGGCATCAGCCTGCTCGACGCGAGCAAGGAGGAGGTCCACGAGGATCTCGAGCTGAACATCGCGGACATCGCGGGTTCGGAGCTCTTCAAGAAGATCTACGTCGCGGAGTACGACCAGTTCGGCGGCGCTCCCTTCGGCGCCCTGATCGGCCTCTACGATTTCGCCAACACCCCGAGCGACATCGTGTGGCTACGGGCGATGGGCAAGGTCAGCTCCGCGTCGCACGCCCCCTTCGTCGCCTCCGTATCCCCGAAGTTTTTCGGGTGCGAGACGATGCAGGAGGTCAACCAGCTCCGCGACATCGCCGGCCTGTTCAACACGCCCCGCTACTCGGCGTGGAACGAGCTGCGGGACTCGGAGGAGGCCGCGTACATCGGGCTCACGATGCCGCGCTACATCGTGCGCGTTCCCTACAACGAGATGACCAACCCCGCCGAGGGCATCAACTTCTCGGAGAAGGTCCAGGGCAACGTCGACGGCGAGTTTCTCTGGGGCTCGTCGGCCATGCTCCTCGCGCGCAACCTCGTCCGCTCCTTCGAGACGTCGGGCTGGTGCCAGTACCTGCGCGGCGTGAAGGGCGGCGGCCAGGTGACGGCCCTCGCCACCCACACCTTCAACCTCCGTGGCGAGGAAGAGATGCGGGGCCCGGTGGAAACCTCGATGCCGGACTTCCGCGAACTCGAGCTCGCCAACGCCGGGCTCATCCCCCTCATCCACAAGAAGGGCACGGCAGACGCCGTCTTCTTCAGCGTCCAGTCGATCAAGAAGAGCCACCGCTTCAAGGATCCGAAGGACTCGGAGAACTCGCAGCTCGTCACGAACCTCGCGTACACCTTCTCGATCTCGCGCATCGCGCACTACCTGAAGTGCATCATGCGCGACAACATCGGGAGCGCGGCGGACGCGAACTACATCTCGAGCCAGATCGATCGCTGGATCTCCGGCTACGTGACGACGCTCGTGAACCCCGACGATCTGACGCTCCGTTACTATCCGTTCAAGGCCTACAGCCTCCAGGTCACGGACGTCCCCGGGAAGATCGGCTGGTACCAGTGCAACCTCTCCATCCTCCCGCACATCCAGTTCGAGGGGATGAACGTCGACCTTCGCGTCGACGCGCGTCTCGGTTGAGCCGGCCCGCCCCTCATTTTCGGTCTACGTAGAGCAGAAAGGACGACACCATGGGTTTCGATCTCGCATGCGACTGGAAAGCCGGCTTCGTCATGGATCCCGCGAAGAAGCAGCGCGTTGGATACATGTTCCACATGAACGGCCTCGGAATGACCGACTTCCTGAAGCCTGACATCGACGTCTTCACGCCCTACAACAGCGCGGCGGCGCCGGCGTACGCGAACGCCAAGGTGACCAACTCGAAGGTCACCGTCGTCGGCCTGATCGAGCACTTCTCGTTCGCCGGCGGCGTGGGCGATCCCATCTGCATCAGCGCCTACATCTCGGCGGAGAACCAGGCGCAGCTCAAGGGAAAGCTCCAGACGACGCTCGCCTCCACCATCATCAAGCAGATCTCGTGGTGGATCGTGAACTTCGACGAGGAGGTCAAGGTCTGGTTCGAGGAGGCCTACCCCAAGGATCCGGCCATCCTCGCCGCCCAGGTCAACGCCGCGAACAAGACCGACATCCGCCTGCACGTCTCCGACGAGCCGACCAAGATCGCGGCGAACATCGACGTGAACGTCTACAACATGTACATCGAGATCGTCCCCGCCGCGAACTCCACGTACGCGCTGCAGTTTGCTTCGTCGAGCAAGACCCCGTACGTGCGCAACTGGGGCCTCAAGGTCGGAACGAACGCCGCGGCCGCCATGGGCGCCTGACGGGCCCCGTGAATCCGTTGCCGTGAAGAAGGCCGCGCAGCAGACCGCGAGGGTCCACTGGCAGATGGGCCAGGCCCTGCTGCCGGAGCACTTCTACGCGCAGGAGCAGTCCCTCCGGGAGGAGATCGCGCTTCGCTCCCGGATGGACGCCGCTCCGAGCTGGGGCCTGGGGACGCTGGAATGGGACACCTTCCAGCTCCTCAAGGGGATCGTGAGCATCCAGGAGATGACCCTCCTGCTCCAGTCGGGGACGCTGGTGGACATCCCCGGCAACACCGCGCCCGCCTTCTTCAACCTGAACTCGGCAGGCGCGGCCCGCACGCCGCTCTACGTCCACCTGCAGAGCGGCTTCGACACCGTCGCCGTCCGCCAGGGCCCGGACGAGGAGGGCATCGAGCGGGTGATGCAGCGGATCGAGCTGTCCACGGCCCCGTACTCGGAGTCCGCGGCCCAGTCCTTCAAGCTCGCAGAGTTCGAGGTCGGGGCGGACGGCAGCTGGTCGCTCACGGCGGCGTACCTCCCGCCGATGCTGAGGCTCGGCTCGAGCCCCTTCTTCGAGCCATACCTGGCGCGCATGAGCGGGGCCGTCCGCATGCTCCGCCAGATGCTGACCGACGAAATCCAGGAGAACCACCTGGCGGCGGAGAGCCAGACGGCCGCCAAGCAGTGCCTGCGGGGCCTGTTCGGGTTCCAGGCGCTCCTGGTCGACCTCGGCGCCGGGGTGAACCACCACCCGTACACACTCTTTGCGGCCCTTCGCTCGCTGTACATCGATGTCTGCATCCTGCGCGATCTGCCGCCGAGCGAGATCGATCGCCCGTACGCGCACGAAGATCTGGGCGTGTCCTTCGGCACCCTCCTCGAGAAGGTCGAGGAGCACGCCCTCGTCCAGCGCCAGAAGATTCCGTACACGGAGTTCGTCCGCCGAGACGGGATGCTCGTCGGGGAGCTGGGCAATGACATGCGGCGCGCCCGGGAGGTCTTCTTCCTGGTTCAGAAGCCTCAGGTCTCGAGCCCGGTGGACCTCGCCCGCGTCAAGCTGGCGGCCGAGTCCCGCATCCAGACCGTGTACGAGCGCGCTCTGCGCGGGATCCCGTACCAGCGTATGGACAACCCGCCGTTCGTGCACGGCATGGCGGCGACGGTCGATTTCTACGCCATCACCCCCGGGCAGGAGTGGGACTACGCCCTCCGCGAGGGCAAAATCGTCCTCTTCGACGCCCCGCAGCTCCAGGGCTCACGGCTCTACCTGTACTGGCGCACCGAGTAAAAAGGTCGGTTTCTTGGGGCCGCCACAGGGCGGTGGCTATAGTCCGGGCGAGCGGATCCGCCCATGCCGACCCCTTTCGGGATCGCGCGGTCGGACCGGCAAGAGTCCCGAACCGACCGCATGAAGCAGCTCCAGCCACTCCTCACCGCCTTGGGCCAGCTCGGGGTGAGCATCCCCGCCGCGTGGATCGGCGTGGGGGCGGCGCTGCTCGTTGTGCTGGGCGTGGTCGTAGCTTGGGTCCTCGCCCGGCGGAAGAAGGCCGCGGGGCCTGAAAAGGGGCCTGCGGTCGAGAAGGGGACCGCTTCCTTGACCCCCCAGTCGACCGCGTACCCCCTGCGGAAGGCCTGGAACCGGTTCCTCGCCGGGCTCCCGCCGCTCTACCGTCGCTCGATCCTGGGGTTCGAGCAGTACGTCGTCCTCGGCGCCGAGGCGAGCGGCAAGACCCGGCTCATCGACACCAACACCGACTGGAAGCGCCAGGCAAAGCAGCTCTCGGGGAGCCAGTCCGAAGGCCCCGACTTGCAGGTCTACCTGACGTCGGAGGCGGTCGTGATGGAGATCCCGTCGCGTGTCGTCCTCGACACGAGCGAGCGCAGCCGGAGCGCCCTCAAGAGCCTGTGGAAGCCTCTGTACGGGCGCCGTCGGCCCATCGTCGTCATCGCCCTCGACGCGCCGCGTCTCCAGCGCAACACCGCCGACGCCATCAAGGATCTCGCCGAGACGCTCCGCGGCAAGATCAACATCATCGGGAGCCTCCGGCGAGAGCGGGTGGAGGTCCGCCTCGCGCTCACCCACCTCGACGAGATCGCCGGCTACCAGGAGTTCGCCCGCTTCTGCCAGTCCCAGGGCATCTCCAGCCGGATCCCGGTGACGGCGAAGGGCGGCGAGGCGACGCTCGAGCACTGGCTCGAGGGGGCACGTGGACACCTGACGCGCGCTCTCCTGTCGCAGAGCTCTGCCGATTACCGCAAAATCGTGGGCTTCCTGCGTGCGGCGCCGGAGGTGCTCCCCGCGGTAGGCCGCTTCCTCGACACCCTGTTCAACCACGAGGCGCTCTTTCCCGACCCGACCCCGGGTGGGGTCTACCTGACCTCGGATCCCGCCGGCGTTCCGGGCCCCTTCGCGATCCCCGCGAAGGCGGCCGCTGCGCCCGATCCCCGTCGCAGGCACCTCATCGGGACGGCCGCAGCCGCCGCGGTCATCCTGACGTACTTCGTGGGCGCGTACGCGGTGCAGCGGGCGCGCTGGGTCGTGGCGGCGCGCGCCATCGAGACCTACCGCGCGTCCACCTACGGCTCGGAGGGCGAAGAGGCTGCCCGCGCCGCCGTATCTGACTTCACGATCCGGAGCACCGGGTTCGCCCAGAACCATCCCGACTTCTTCGGGGGAGCGCGCACCAAGATGCGCGCCCGGCTCTCCGCCGAGATCCGCGACGGGCTCCTCGTCCCGCGGCTGCGCGAGGTGGCCCAGCGCGGCACCCTGAAGGACGGCGAGACCCCTCTGCAGAGTCGTCGTAGCCTCTACTTCCTCGCGCTCATCCACAGCGACTCGAACGACGCAATGGACATCCTGCGCCCCGACCGCACCGACGTGTGGGCGCTCATGACCGATCTGCACAACGGCATCATTCGGGACTACCTCCGCAACACCGACGAGCCCGACCAGCGCCCGGTCCAGTTCGAGTTCGACGACAAGAGGGGCGAGCACGACAGCACGAGCTCCTGGCTCGAGTTCCTTCGCCGGACCGAGGAGGTCCTCGCCGCCGGCTGGCTCCGGCCGGACGACCTGTCGACTCTTCAGCGCTCGGCGAACCAGCTCGGCGACGACCTCCGGCGCTTCGAGCACGACGACGTGACGCGAACCATCCTCGACCGGCTCGACGACGCCGCGGGGACCGCCAGCCAGCGCGGCGCCGAGCGGCCGCTCAAGGACGCCTACGCCCCCAAGTACGAGCGGTTCCTTCAGGGCATCACGCAGTCGGACCTCTTCGACCAGCGGGAGGCCTTCCGTACGATCGCGAAGGCTGTGCAAGGGGCCTCCATCGAGCCGAAGGAGACCACCAGGCTCAAGGCCCTCGCCGATCGCCTCGACCTGCTCGAGGCGACGAAGGATCAGCCCGCCGAAGGCGGTGAGGTGAAGCTCAAGGTGGCGTCCCAGGAGTTCTCCTTCGACCCCGCCAAGTGGACCCGCGTGATCGACAACAGCGAGATCATCGCGCAGATCCACGCATTCTTGCGCGCCAAGGACCCGTCGATCTTCTTTTCGCCCCAGGTCGACGAGGAGCTTCGCCCGCTCGAGTGGAACCCGAGGAACGACGGCAGCGCCATCTTCGTCGGCAAGGCCTCGATCCAGGGCCGCTACCGGGCGTCCGCGTACGACAAGTACGTCCGCGCCCCCGTGGCGCAGGTGACGGCGGCGCTCGCCAAGGCTCCCATCCCCGAGGATGACAAGCGCCAGCTCGAGGACGCGGTCCGCGAGGAGGTGCGCCGCTACGCCGGCGAGTACGCCATCGAGACGGGCCGCTACTACCACGCGTTCGGTTTGAACGCCCCGTCGCCCGAGGCCATCCGGGTCGCGCTCGCGCAGATGGTCAGCGAGTCGTCGCCGTTCTCGGACTTTCTCACAGCGGTCGACCGCAACGTCACCGTCCAGGCGGACGTGCCGCTGCTCGCCCCCATGACGGAGGCGCTGGCGCAGTTCAGCGTCCTCCACACGGTGGTGGACGCCTCGTCGGGGTCGCCGGAGCTCGCGAAGTACAAGGCGATACTGGGCCAGCTGCTCGCCGACATCGGGCCCACCGACACCGGAGCGGACAAGGGCGAAGGCCCGCCGAGCCACGCGGTCATGACGCTCGAAAAGGAGCTCTCGCCCCACGGGCGGGTTGCACTGCGCATCCTCCGGGGTGACAAGTCCTACTCGGCGCTCGTCGCGCAGTGGCTCGAGAGCGTGAAGCTCCCTCCGTCGCAGCAAGGCCCCTTCCTGGCGCCCGTCGAGCAGGTGCTCCTCAGCGGCCGCAAGGAGATCCAGCGCATCCTCGACACCGAGTGGTGCGAGCACATGCTGCCCGACGCGCAGCGCGTGGTCTCGCGCTTTCCTTTCAACCAGGACTCCGGAGACGACACGACGCCGCAGGAGCTCGGGGAGGTCCTGAACCCCCAGACCGGCACCTTCTTCGACATGTTCCGGCGCTACTTCGAGCCCATCTCCGAGTTCCCCGAGAAGGGAGGCTTCCGCGAACGTCAGTCGGCGCGAGCGACGCTGCCGATCCCGCAGGACGTCTATACCGTCGCGAACGCCGTCGCCGCGGCCTCCGCCCACCTCTGGGACGCGAGCGGGCGCCCCATCCCGCTATCCTTGCGCGTGGCCCCGGTCCCGTTCGAGCACGGCATCAACCCGCGGGCAGCGCTCACGCTCGTCTACCTCAACGTCGGTGAAGCCTCCGTCTTCGATTTCAACCAGAAGCCGGGCCTCAGCTCGATACCGCTCGACTGGAGCAAGGAGACCAACTCGCAGGTCGGCATCCAGCTGACGGATCTCGACTCCAAGGAGAACTCTTTTCCCGAGCCCATCGCGGTTCAAGGATCGCACTGGAGCTTCCTCAGGCTGCTCAAGCGGGCGGAGTCGGCGCCGGTCAAGGAGCCGGCGAACTCGACGCTCTACACGTGGGCAATCCCGCATCGGCTCGGCGGCCCGGAAACGACCAACGCGCGCTTCGTCGTCACCGGCGACCCCTGGGCCACGTTCTCGCTCGGCAAGGTGGTCCGGGCGGCTAGCTGCGGGCGGACGAACTGATGCCCACGCACGGCCCCGCCCAGACGACGCAACGCTCGCTTCTCTGCCCGCTCTTGGCGGCCCTCACGTTCCTGAGCGGGTGCGCGACGACCACGCGCATCTACGTCAAATCGAAGGAGACGACCAACGACGGCAACACCATGTACATGGCCGTCCGCACCGTCGACCCGAAGGCGGCGACCCTGAACGAGCCCTACCAGCAGTCGGCGGCCAAGCTCTTCACCGACCCGCCCGATCCGACCATCATCACGACCCAGCCCATCTTCCCCGGCGACTCGGCCGCGGTGACGCTCGACAACATCGACAAGGACGTGGTGGTCAGCTTCTTCTTCACGAGCCCCGGGCCCAACTGGCGCGTCCCGCTGCACAGGCCACTGCCGGCGGAGATCTACATCGACCTAGGGCAGCACCAGGTGGAACGGGTCCAGGTAAAGAAGCGCTGACGATGGCAAAGACTGCGCCTCCCGAATCCCCGGACCCGTGGCGGCTCGATCTCGAGGCGATCAGGGCGGGGCTCCTCGGCGGAAAGGGTGGTGGAAGCTGGATGCAGGGGTGGCTTCCGGCCACGTGGGCGTCGCCCGACCGCTTCCACGAGGCGCTCTTCGCGTACGCGCAGGCGAGGAGCGGGGGGAAGCTGAAGTCGCGGCCGCGCGCCAGCTACGATCTCTACCATGACCTGGTGCTCGCTCACGCGGACACGCGCCGTACGGCGATCGCGTCGCGCGAAGGCGGCGGGTGGCGCGAGCTGTCCTACGACTCGCTCCACGAGGCGACCGCCGGCCTGATGACCGCCTGGCAGCAGGGGGGGGCCGTGCCTGGCGACTCGGTCTGCGTGGTGGCCCCGGTCGGGGTCGACTACGCGGTCACCGTGCTCACGGCGCTGCGCATGGGGCTCGTCGTTTCCGTTCTCCCGCCGATCGGAGCCAGCTTCGTCCGGAGCCGGCTCGAAGCGATCGATCCCGATCACGTCGCCGCCCCGGAGTCGGTTCGCGGAATCCTCGGCGCACGCGGCAAGCAAGCGCTCCCCGTGCAGGGCGGCGCCCGCGGGCCAGCGTCGCAATCGTCGGCTGGCCACTCCCCCGACGACGTCGCGATGCAGGTCCCCCCGCTCATGCGCGCCGCGGCTGGACCGCCTTTCGAGCTCACCGCGTCGCGTCTCCACGAGGCGCTCGTCCGGGACGCCGTGCTCGTCTACGCGCTCGAACCGACGGACATCATGGCCGCGCCGGGCGTCGACCCGCTGTCGTTCCAGCCGCAGACGCTGCTCGCCACGCTGCTCGCAGGGGCGACGTGGCTCGAGGTGCCGGACCGCGAGGCCCAGAGCGATCCGAGGCTCCTCGAACGCGCGACCGTCCTGGGCGTGAGCCCGGGGCTCCGCGAGGTGCTCCTCCAGCGGGGCATCGAGCCCGCGCGCGGCACGAAAACCTGGTTCCACGCCCTCACCGACGTGCTGGACCCGCGATGGGACGAGCTATCGCGTCTGTTCGCCACCCGGAAGGTTCGCGGGCTCCGCGTCCTGTCGACCACGGGGACGGGCGGAGTAGCCCTCTTCGGGGTGCGCTCTCCCGAGGCGCTCGGGCTTGGCGTCTGGCCGGCCCCCGGCGAGCGCTGGCAGCTCTCTCAGATCGCGGGGGGCCTCCTCCCCGCGCTCACTGAGACGGGCGTTTACACCATCTTTCGTGCCGAGGAGGAGGAAGACGAGTCGTTCGGGCGCATTCTCCTCTGCAAGCTCGACGAGGCGTATGTCTACGGCGGCTCGCTCGATCCGGGTCCGCGCGCGCAGGCCTACCCGGCCGACGAGATCGAGGCGCTCGCGGTACGGCACCCGGGCGTGCGCCATGCTGCGGCGCTCCTCACGCCGGGCCGCTGGGTAAACGAGTCGTTGACCGTGCTCCTCTTGTTCGTCGAGCCTGGGGGAGATCGCGCCGCGTGGCCCGATCTCGTTCGCACGGTCCGCGCCACGATCGGCGAGGAGGCCGGGGAGGCGCGCGTGCCCTCGAGGGTGGACGTCTTCCCCCTCCGCCCCCGAGTTCGCGACGGGCGCCTGGACCGCGCGTGGTGTCGATCGGAGTATCTGTCCGGCTCGCTCACGCGCAAGGCTCGTTCGGAGCTCGCGAAGACGCTCGCGCAGCTCGGTTACATCTTCGGGCCGGGCCGGACGTAGCTTCCGCTACGGGGGAGATGGTACTCTCGCCCCATGTCGCCAGCCGCTCGGTCGTCCGAGGCAACGTGAAGCCGACGATTCGTCTCGAGCCGGGCACGATCATCGGCGGCGACTTCGAGCTGGTCTCGCTCATCGGCGAAGGGGGCATGGGCGCGGTCTACGAGGCGCACCAAACGAGCACGGGGGCCACGCGCGCGGTCAAGACGATGCGGGCCGAGCTCGCGGAAGATCCCTCGTTTCGCGAGCGGTTCGCCAAGGAAGCGCAGGTGACGGCGAGGGTCGAGAGTGACCACGTCGTTCAGGTCCTCTCGGCGGGCATCGACGAGGCGCTGGGCATCCCGTGGATCGCCATGGAGCTCGTCCGCGGAGAAGACCTTGGCCACTACATCCGGCGTCACGGAAAACTGCCCCCGGCTATCGCCGTCGACGTCTTTGCGCAGCTCGGTCACGCCCTGGCGGCGGCGCATGCGGCCGGGATCGTCCACCGCGATCTGAAGCCCGACAACATCCTCGTGGCAGCGGCGAAGAGCGCCACGCAGCGCTTCACGGTCAAGGTTCTCGACTTCGGGATCGCCAAGGTGCTGAGCGCCGCGCAGGCCACGACCACGGGTGCCATGGGTACGCCGCTGTGGATGGCGCCGGAGCAGGCGTCAAAGGGCTCGCAGATCGCTCCGGGGACCGACGTGTGGGCGCTCGGGCTCATCGCGTTCTACGCGCTGACGGGGCGCTCCTACTGGCTGGCAGCGAACGACCCCGAGGGGACCGCCGTGCAGATGTTCAAGGAGATCACGCTCGACCCGCTCGAGCCGGCGTCGAGCCGAGGCGCGGCGCTGGGCGGCGCGGCCCTTCCTCCGGGCTTCGACGCGTGGTTCGCGCGCTGCGTCGGGCGCGAGGTCTCGAGCCGCTTCAAGGACGCCGCCGAGTCCACCCCCCCGCTGCTGGCGTTGCTGCGAGCAGCAGCGACGCTTGCGCCCTCGAGCGAGCCGACCGAGGTGATCGACGCGGACCTGCCTTATGCGTCGACGAAGTTCATCCCCGAGATCCAGGAGTCCACCCGACCGGCGGGCCGCGTGACGACGGGTGGGCGCGGCGTCATCTCCCCGCGGGCGTCGACGAACCTCGCGTTCGCCGAGCCGCCGGGCAACACCGGTGAGGTCGCCGCGCCGCGCCCCGCCCACCGACGACTGTACGCAATCCCCGTCGTCCTCCTCGGCGTCGCGGGTGCCCTCGCCTTCGTCTACCGCGGCTCGCTGCACGGGCCGGCCGCCGTCGCCTCGGCCTCCGCTCCTCGGCTGCGTGTCCCCACGGTCCTCGTCCAGGGCGGGCTCTACAAGATGGGGTCGACCACCGGCGCGGACGACGAGAAGCCCCCGACGGAGGTGAGCGTCTCGGGGGTCGAGGTCGATGTGACCGAAACGACCGCGGCCGCGTATGCCGCGTGCGTGGCGGCGGGCGGCTGCACTCCGACGGCGCATCGCTCCGGATGCACAGGCGATGACCCCGAGAAGCAGAACCATCCGATCAACTGCATCACGTACAAGCAGGCGGCCGCGTACTGCGAGTGGATGGGCAAACGCCTGCCCTCCGAGACGGAGTGGGAGCGGGTGGCCCGCGGCGACACGGGCCGTCCGTACCCGTGGGGCACGGAGCCCCCGAAGGATCAGGCCTGCTGGAACCGCGGAAAGCTGGGAACGTGCGAGGTCGGCGGCTTTCCGGCGAGCAACACCCCCGAGGGAGTGGCGGACATCGCGGGCGGCGTCTGGGAGTGGACGACGAGCAACTATTGCCCGTACGCGCAGCCGGCCTGCACGGACACGCGGCGGGTGCTACGCGGGGGATCGTGGGACAACGTCGACCCCAAGCTGCTGACGACGACGGTGCGAATGGAGTCCCTCGAAGGGGACCAATCGCCAACGGTCGGCGTTCGGTGCGTGCGGCGCATGTAGCTGATCTGTAGCCCGGGCAAGAGGATCGAACGGTTTGTGGTCATGCTAGCCTCCGGGCCGCATGGGCAAGATGTACCTCTTCTACCCAGTGCCGAACGTGTTCGCCCCCGATGGCAAGGAGGCGCGCTCGCGGGTCGATCGGAGCGACAAGGACGCGAACGTGTTCGAGCGCGGGGCCGGCGAGTGCTTCGTCGCCTGCGGCAACGACCCGAAGCGAATCGTTCGCTCGCGGGTCAACGTGGCCTGGTCCGACGTCGCGCCCGTCGAGAGCGCTCCTCGCACCGTCCAGGTCAGCGAGGACGTGGGCCTTGCGGTGAAGAAGGTCTGGGCGGACAAGAAGCCGGCGAAGACGAAGTACGGCACCGTTCCCAAGGAGAAGGGCCGCGTCAACTGGCGGTCGTATTTCGGCCGGACGCCGCTCTCGTCGGTGACGACTGCCGACGTCGTCTTCGTCATAGGGCACGGCTCGTACCGAGGGAACCACCTCACCCACGAGGAGGAGTACGAGACCGAGGAGCACTACTACTGCCTCCGCGCGGACATGGTGGCGAACGCGCTCATGCACAACGGGCTGCCGAAGGCTCACGTCTTCCTCAAGGCCAACATGTGCTTCGGAGGCGGCCTAACGACGGGCGCCGAGAACGCAGGCGTTACCTTCGCGCAGACGCTGGCCATCGAGCTGGGCAAGCTCGGCTACGCACGCATCCTCGTGGGTGGCTATCAGTACGCCGTCCTGCACTCGGGCAACGCGACGGAGCTCGCGGGCTTCATCTACCGCTACGAGGGGATGGGCAAGGAGAACGTCCCGGCGCTCTCGGTCGTCGGCGGCACCAAGCTGGCCCTCGCCTACGCCGAGCGCAACAACCCGCCATCCAGTCTCCTGATGTACGATAAGGATCCGTACCGCTGCTGGTACGACGCCGCAGGGACACGCGTCCGTTGGAACCAGCCGGACGAGAGCAACGTTCGGGTACCGATCCTCGCGCGCACCGATCCCGACTTTCAGAAGCTCGAGCGAAGCATGCGCGCCGAGGCCGAGTGGGCTGCGGAGCTGCGGCGCAAGAAGCTGATCTGAACGCCACGCCGACCGGCGCGGTCGATGTCGCCTGATTCGGCTCGTCAGGCCACACCCTGAACGCCGAGCGCGCGTGCGGCGCCTTCTTTCATGTAACATTGATGGCAGGGGTCGAGCCGAGCGCGGGCCGCTTCCGCGAGGCCGAGAGAAATCATGACGAACGACGCCACCCAGCTCGATTCCTCCGTGGGGCCCCTGGCCCTGGACGCTACCCAAGCGGCGCCTTCGGGCGGCGGGGAGATGCGGTTCGCGCCTCCCGCGTCCGCTCAGCGCACGACTGTGCTTCCGCGCGTCGACGCGACGGGCCCTCGCGTCTCGCTCTCGGTCGAGCCCCGGAGTCGCTACGAGCCGTCCAAGCTCCTGGGCGCGGGCGGCATGGGCGAAGTCGTTCTGGTCAACGACCACGACATCGGCCGGAAGGTAGCGCTGAAACGCCTGCTCCCGGAGCTCACGGATCTGGGTGTCCTCGCACGCTTCGTCGAGGAGATTCGCACCGTCGGGCGCCTCGAGCACCCCAACATCGTGCCCATCCACGATGTCGGCGTCGACGAGGCAGGGCGCTACTTCTTCGTGATGAAGTACGTGCAGGGCGAGACCCTCGAGTCAGTCATCGAGAAGCTCGCCGCCGGGGACCCTGCTTATGCAGCGAAGTACTCCACCGAGGCTCGCCTCGAGATCTTCCTGAACCTGCTCCACGCGCTGGAGTACGCCCACGCCCAGGGAGTCGTGCACCGGGACATCAAGCCCGCGAACGTCATGGTGGGCCACTTCGGTGAGGTCGTCCTCATGGACTGGGGCATCGCCAAGCGCGTCGAGGACGAGAGGGACCCGGCCGCAACGGCCGACGGCACGCTCGGCGCGCACGACGCTGGGCCCCGCGGCCGCATGTTCGCCACGCGCGTGGGCTCCCTCATCGGGACCCCGGCCTATATGTCTCCAGAGCAGTCACGCGGCGGAAAGATCGATGCGCGCAGCGACATCTACAGCGCGACGGTGCTCTTCCACGAGCTGCTAGGGCTGGAGCACTACCTCGCCGGCAAGGAGACGGTGGAGGCCATGCTCAGCGCGATCCAGTCCGAAGAGATCGGCTTCTTGAAGCTCGTCGCGATGCATCGGAGGCCCCCGGCCGAGCTTCTTCATGTCATGGCCAAGGGCCTCAAGAAGGACCCTGCCCAGCGCTTCCAGTCGGCGGGAGAGCTGATCTCGGAGCTGCAGGCCATCCTTGAAGGAAAGGTCCGGGTGCAGTGCCACATGACCCTGACCAAGCGCGTCTATCGAGAGCTCGGTCGCCTGGCCGACAGGGCCCCCTGGGTTGGCTTCGCCACCCTCATCGCCGTCGCCGCATGCGTCGTATTTGCGGGCGTCGAGGTAGTGCGTCTGGCGCTCCGTCTCGGCTGAACGCCGTCGCCCTCGCCGCCGTAGACACCACGTTCGCCGCGTGAGACGGCTCTCACTGGCAGCTACCGGACACGCACGAGGTATTGCCCGGGCACTCCCAGTCTGCGTCGCACCCCGTCACGCACGCGTGGTTCACGCACATCTCGCCGGAGCCGTCGGAGCCGGGGTTGCAGTCGCCGTCGGAGTGGCAGCTGATCCCGGACCCACCCGAACCGCCGGACGAGCCGCCGGCGCTCGAGCCCGAGCTGCCGCTCCCGCTCGATCCTCCTGCGTTGCCGCTGCCCGAGCTCCCCCCGCTCGAGCCGCCACTGCCTCCGCTCGAGTGACCGAGCGCGAGGAGCTGCGCGAGCGTGCCGTTGAAGCTGTCCACGTCGACCTGACCGGAGATACCGGTCGCCGAGCCCGTGCCCGAGCTCTGCCAGAATGTGTACTTCGCCCAGGCGGACGGCACGTTCGGGCACGAGACACCGTAGTTCGCGACCCAGAGGGGATAGCTTCCGAGCGCGCCCCAGCTGGAGAGAAACTCGGAGCTCGCGTAGAGGAAGGGAGTCACGCCCGTGGCGCTCTTGACCGCCCCGAGGAAGGTCAACGCGTTGGCGGCGAGCGTCGCGTCGCTGAGACCGCCCGACGTCTCGAAGTCGAGCACGAGGAGATCGCCGGACGAGACCGTTCCGACGGCGTCGAGGAAGAAGCTCGCCTGCTCGGATGCACCAGCCGCCGGGTCGTAGAAGTGATACGCGCCGCGAACGAGACCCGCGCTCTTCATGCCCGCCCAGTTCGTGGCGAACATCGGGTCCTTGAAGGTGGTGCTCTCGGTCGCCTTGGCGAACGCGAAGGACACGCCGCCTGCCTTGACGGTGTTCCAGTTGATGACCGCCCCGTTATTGTCACCGTGGTAAACGTCGATGCCCTTCACGGTCGTCTCGCCGCAGGCCTCGATGGCTTGCCCCGCGCTCTCGCCGACGGGCTCGGAGGCCGCTACGCACCCCATCGCACTGGATCCGAGTGCAACGCCTACGACCGACAGAGCGACAGAGCGTACGACACGACGACTCGTCCCCATCTTCAACCTCCCACACGTTGCGAGCTGCATTGCAGGGGGACTACCGCAACGATCGCGCCATCTGCGCGCGCTGGAAGATTTCGGTGACGGCGCCTTTTCGTGGAGCGTCACTGGAAGAATGTTGCAGGGGACGTCTGGAGTCGCAGGCCGTAGTCGCAGGTAGGTCGTCCACGTTCGCGAAGGGTCATCGTTTGACCTGGTCACGCCGTGAACCAGGGCGGGTGTGGGGTGGCCGGAGACGCTCGGCTGCGCCCGTGCTTATCTGAAACCTGTCCAACGCACCGAACGAGGAGGATCGATGTCCCGAGATCTCTCGCCCAGCCCGTACCTCTCGGGTCCGTACGCACCCGTCCTCGAGGAGTCGAACGCGCGCGACCTGCCCGTCGTCGGAGAGCTTCCGGGCGACCTCGAGGGCACGTTCGTTCGCAACGGCGCGAACCCCAGGCTCTCGCCCAAGGGCCGCTACCACTGGTTCGACGGCGACGGGATGATCCACGCGCTGCAGCTGGAGGGGGGTCGGGCGTCATACCGCAACCGGTTCGTGCACACCGACGGGCTCGCGGCCGAGCTCGGGGCAGGGAGCCCGCTCTGGACCGGCATCCTCGAGCCGGTGGATCTGTCGAACCCGCTCGGCCCGTTCAAGAACACCGCGAACACGGACCTGGTTTTCCATGCGGGAAAGCTGCTCGCGCTCTGGTGGCAGAGCGGCGTCCCGTACGTCGTCTCGCTACCGGACCTCGAGACGTGCGGTAAGGAGCTCTTCGGCGGCGCTCACAAGCCGGGCATCTCCGCCCACCCGAAGGTCGACCCGCGCACCGGTGAGATGATGTTCATGACGTTCGGGATGCGCGCACCATTTCTCTCGTACGGCGTCATCGGCAAGGACGGCAGGCTCGAGCACTTCGTCCCGATCGAGACCGTGCCCGGCCCTCGCTACCAGCACGACATCGCGATCACCGAGCACTTCACCATCCTGATGGACCTGCCGATGTACGCCGATCCCGAGATGCTCAAGATCGGCAAGAGCCGGGTCCGCTTCTTCCGGGATCAGCCCGCGCGCTTCGGCGTCATCCCCCGTCGGGGCAAGGGCGCGGACGTGCGCTGGTTCGAGGCCGAAGCTTGCTACGTCTACCACACGATCAACGCGTGGGAGGAAGGCGACGAGATCGTGATGATCGGTTGCCGCATCAAAGATCCTCTCGTCGGCGACCCGTTGAACCCGCGCGAGGAGCGTCCGATTCCGAGCATCGGCCTCCAGCGCCTCGAGCCTCACCTGCACGAGTGGCGGATGAACCTGGCGACCGGCGTGGTGCGCGAGCGCCGGCTCGGCGACGCGCTGGTCGAGTTCCCTCGGATGGACAACCGCGCGCTCGGGAGCCGCAGCCGCTACAGCTATAGCCCCCGCATCACGCACGCGCCGACGCTTCTCTTCGACGGGCTCGTGAAGCACGATCACGAGACGGGCCAGGAGACGGTCTACGAGTATCCCCGCGGCTGGTACGGCGGCGAAGCGGTCGTATGCCCCCGCACGGGCGGGCAAGAGGAAGACGACGCGTACCTCACGACCTTCGTAGTCGAAGGCACAACGGGAGAGACCGAAGCGTACGTGTGGTCGGCCCGGGATTTCGGCGCCCCTCTCGCGCGCGTCAAGATCCCGCACCGCGTGCCCATCGGTTACCACGCGTGGTGGATCGGCGCGGGCGAGCTCGCGCCCGGCTGACCGGAACACTTCCCGCCCCCCGTTAGTTGGGCGGGAGGCACACGCCTTCGGTCACGTTGCCGACGTTCACGCACTGCGACGCGCCGCAGGTCTGCGGGGTGGCGAGGCGGCACACGAGCGTGCACGCGTGGCAATAGCAGGCCCACCCGATGTCGCAGTCCTCTGCAACGTCGCACGGCGCGTCGGCGTGCCCCGAGCACATGCCCTGACCCTGGCACATCTGGCATCGCCCCTCGGGTCCCGTGGAGGCGATTAGGCATTCTCCCAGGCCACACTCGGTCTCATTTCCGATCGGCGAGCACGGCGCGGCGTCCGCGGCAGGGAGCACGAGGCAGGGGTCGAGCCCCGAGTCGTCCGCGGCGACCGAGTCCGGGCCAATGCTCGAATCGGTCGCCGCGCTCCCGTCCGTGATGACGGGCCTGCTATCCGGCGCCTGCTGGTCGACCTGCGGGGGGGCGTCCGCTCCGGCGCGGGAACTGTCGCCCGCGACCGACGCGTCGGCACCGGCTTCTGAACCGGGGCCATTGCCCTGAAGCGTCCACGAATCGTTGCCGAGGATGGCGTTGCACGCGCCAAGCCCTACAGGAACGGCCAGGACGAGCCAGATGCCTCGCGCGTACACCATCGGGATCGTTCGTAGCACGCAGGCGCGTTCCGTGGATCGCCCTCAACAGACCGGCGCACGGGTACGCCCGCCCGCACCCGCGCTACGGTTCGCCCGCGTATGCGCGAGCCGGAATCGTGTGCCAGCTCGAAGGGTGGCCATGCTCGTCGATCGCCGGCACGTCTTCGAGGAGAACATCTTCGGTCATGAGCTCCGACGCGCTGTACGTCTGACTGGCGGCCTCCATCAAGAGGTCGTGGACACTCACGTCGACCGCTGGCGTGACGCCCCTCCGGGCCGCGAGAAGCTCGTAGCGGCCTTCCTTCCACGAGAGCATGCGGAGGACGCTGCTCCTCGAGTCGCTCTCCTCGGCCCTCGCGTCCCGACCCTCGATGGCTGCGAAGACGACGCGGCCTCCGGCGAAGTGAATTCGCCCCGACGCTTCGGTCGTATGCACCGCGAGCTCACCGGTCTTGCGCGTGCCGGCCAGCAGCTGCATGACATCCGCTAGCGGTACGTACTCGAGGGCGCCGCCGATGGCACGAATGGTCTCGCGGAAAGCCATGTCCACGTCGATCGCAACCATGGGCGTGGGGGCGGAGCAGGAGCTGCCGCCGCGGCTCTTGCACAGCCGGAGCGTCGTGTCCCCGAGCATGATCTCGTCGCCGGGGCCGAGCCTCGTCGGGGTGCGGATGAGAGCTCCGTTCACGAAGGTGCCGTTCGCGGAGACCAGGTCCGCGATGAAAAGCTGGTCTCCTTGCCATGCGATGCGCGCGTGGGAGCGGCTGACCGCCAGGTCCCGCACCCCCACGTCGGCGTCCGCCGATCGTCCGAGTACGAGTGCCGCGGTTGTGGGGATGGGCAGCTCCCGTCCGGGCTCGCTCCCTCCGACCCACCGCAGGACCAGGCGCTGACCCGAGACGCCGGAGAGGCGAGCCACGGTGTTCTGGAGCGTACCGGTCGAGACCGCGTCGACGACGACCGCCCCGGACGGTCTCCTTGTCCCTCCGTTCATGGCGACTCCTTGCCGTTGGTTCAGGTGCCGTTTCCCGCGAAGGGCCAGGGAAAACGCGAACCGCGGTTCCCGTGAAGCTGGTGATTGCGCGGACCATGCCAGCGGCTCGACGGGTCATTTCAACGGTTTACGCGTGCATTGTTCGGCAGAAAGCCGTCGGTCGGCAGTTTCTGCCAGCAACACCTGCCTCCTGCGTCAGCGCGGCGCGCGTGGGTCGTCCCGGACGATGCCGTACTGCTTCATCTTTTCGGTCAGCGTTCGAATGGGCATACCGATGAGCCCGGCGGCCCTCGTCTTGTTCCACCCGCTCGCGCGTAGCGCTTCGGCGATGCGGCGAGCTTCCAGCTCGCGCACCTCGTCGGCCACGGGGCGGAAGGCGGTAGACTCCGCGCCCGCGTCGGCCGATTCCAGGATCCGCGCTGGGAGATGCTCAGGCCTGACGACGGGGCCGGCGCAGGTCCCCGCCACGAAGCGCATCGCCGACCGGAGCTCTCGCACGTTGCCGGGCCACGCGTACTGAAGGAGGCGACCCTGCACTTCGGTCGTGAGACCAGGGGGGCTCTTGTCGCCGCTGGCGTCGCGGAGAAAAGCCCGCGCGAGCGGCAGGATCTCGACTCGCCGGTGTCGGAGCGGCGGAAATAGGACTTGTGCGCCGACGATCCGGAAATAGAGATCTTCTCGGAAGCGCCCCGCTTTCACGTCGCGCTCGAGATCCCGGTGCGTCGCGGCCACGAGCCGCACGTTGACGGCTCGTGGCGTGACTTCGCCGACGCGGAGGACCTTGTTCGTCTCGAGCACGCGCAGGAGGCTCGCCTGCACGGTCGCGGTCAGCTCGCCCACTTCGTCCAGAAATAGGGTACCTCCGTCGGCGGACTCTACGTAGCCGGCGCGCGACTGCATGGCCCCAGTGAATGCACCACGTGCGCTGCCGAACAGCTCGGCCTCGGCCACGCCGGGCGCGATGGCGGCGCAGTTGACGGTCACGAACGGTCCGGTCGCCCGACGCGACTTCTCGTGGACGAGCCTCGCCGCAAACTCCTTTCCTACGCCAGTTTCTCCGGTGATGAGCACGGCAATCTCGGTCTGAGCGAGCCGCTCGAGCATCGCATATCCGCGCGCCATCTCCTGATCACCCACGAGCACGTGGTCGCCGCCCGCCTCGATCTTGCGCAGCCGCTCGGCCGGAAAAGCCACGGCGCCCGGCGTGGCATGATCGGCGGCGACCCGCGCCGATTCGATGAGGGCGTCTGCCTCGGCAGCATCAAGCGGCGCCGTCGCGACCCCGAGGCTCGCGCGCACGCCGACGGACTCGAGCCGCTGGAGAATGCGCTGCGCCGGCACCTGCACGGCGTCGAGAGGAAGGTCCGGCAAGAGGACCAGCACGCGCGTGTGCGATAGCTCCGACACGGAGTCGGCGGGACGGAGCACGCCGACAACCGCATCGAGCGCCTTCGCCGAGACTGCCTCCATCCGGACCTCGAACATCGCGCACGGGCTGTCGTTTCGCACGGCGCGCTCGATCTCGACCACGAGCCGGCGGCGCAGCTCCGCCATCGACATGACGCGCCGCCCGTCGGCTGGATTTCCGAGGTAAAGGTAGATCGTGCACTGGCCGATCCGGAGCATGTCGCCCGGCGCAAGGGGCGCCTCACCTCGCAGCGGCGCTCCGTTCAGGGTGCTCCCGTTGGAGCTTCCCAGATCTTTCACGAAGACCGACCGCTCCTCGTCCACACGAACCGTGACGTGCGTTCGGGAGGCCATGGAATCGGCGAGCCGGAGGTGACACTCGGGGCCGCGCCCCACGAGGATCTCCCCGACGGAGAGCGGAAAGACCCAGGAGACGACAGCGTCGGTGACGAGAAGACGGAGAACCTCGTCGTTCGGGCCCTTCGCTGATTTGACCGTGCTCTCGTCCGCCATGCCGGCGCGCCCAGGATATCCGGTCCGGGACGTTTGGTCCGGGAAACGCGCACTCGCCGCGCAAGTCGGAACCGGCTACGAAAAGCGCTGGGAGCGTCCGCTGGCTGCGCTTCTTCTACCCGCAAGTTCGCTGCTGACGCAGAGGCGCGTTATGCTTGCACCATGAGTCCGAAGCGCGAGGAGTGTCCCGTCTGCGGCGGCTCTGGCGGAGCGCCCGTCGGGTGGGCGAACCCGGGGTGGGACGTCGAGACCTACGAGTGCGTGGGTTGTGGAGGCGCGGGGTGCGTCCAGGACGCGGCTCCCGTTTCGGAGGGGGCCCCCATGTCGCGCCCGGGAATCGCGAAGACATCGCCGGCGCCCGCGGTCGTAGAACGGAAGAAGCAAACCTCGGGCAGGTAGCAGCTTGCCCAGCTACCGTACCGACTTTGGAGGGGATGCTGTCTCCCGCACCGTCACGGGCAGGTCGTGTAGATACCGGCCCCAAGCGCTTCGAGGGAGCTCGTGACCGACGACGTATCAGCGCCGAGAAACGAGTACGTCCCCGCAGCATACGCGTAGCCGCCGAGGTCGATCGCTCGACCCGCAGCTACTTGAGCCAAGTTGCTCGCCGTGACGCATATGGCTGTGCCACCCGCGTCGGAAGCTGGAAGCGTCGACGAGCCGCCGTCGGCGACGGCCGAGCCGCCCACGAGCCCCCCTCCCGCGATCCATCCCACCATCGCGCGCACCATGCCCATCTGGGTCCCTGTCTTCTCGGCGTAATTCGCCCCGTCGTAACCCCACCAATCCCAGCACCCATCGGGGTTGCTGGGCGAGACATAGGAGTCGATCGTCTGCGGGTAAAGAACGATGATGTCGTTCGTATCGGCCCACTCGTTGAAGCCCCCGTGCTTGTAATAGGCGTCGGCGACGGTCCCCTCGTTCTGTTCGCATCCATGAAACGAGACATGGATGCGGCAGGTGGCTCCAGTCGCGCAGGAACTCGGCACGTACGCGTACGCGTTGTCGGCCAGGCTGTGCGATGCCGGGTTTGCGATGAAGTTGCCTTGCGGGACGGAGACGAAGCTGCCGCTCAACGTGGCAGCCTTGGGGGCGAGCGGCCCATAGATCTGCGCGAGCGCGGCGCCAGCACCGTCGTAACCGCAGTCGCCCACGTAGGGGCTCGACGTCTGGTCGCAGCTACTGCCGTAGCTCACCGTGGGCAACGTGTGCGCCGTCGCAGGATGCCGGCTGACGTAGTTGATGTTGGAGGAGCCGACGAACGACGCATAGTAAGCGTCGAGAGAGTCCATCACGGCCGGAGCGACGGTCGTATCGTCCGCGCCCCCGAAGAGGAATACGTTCTGCGACGCGAGGTTCGAAGGGTCGTCGATTGCACCGGAGGCGAAGTTGGTCTTGGTGATCGCGACGAGAGACGGCGCGCTGGGGCCTGCCGACTCGCAGGTGGTCACCGCTGTCGTCTCCGATCCTTGCGCGCAGTAATAAGGCCCGCCCGCGAAGATGGCCGCACCCTTCATGATGGATGAAAAGGCGACATGAAATTGAACTGCGAAGAATGCGCCGCTGGATAGTCCAGAGACGGAGGTCTGCTGGAGGTCGACCGACGTTGTACTAACCAAGCCACCGGCACTCTCGCCCCCTCCGTCCTGCGTCCCGACAGGCGCTGGACCGCCGGGCTGCGCCGAGGGAGAGCTACCGTGCGCCCCGCAGCCGCTGAGGGCGGCGAAACTCGCGCCGACCAAGAGGGCGGCAGAGAGAGCGGGATGGGACGACGACGGCACTGCAGCTCGCATGGATTTCCTTTGGAAGAGGGACGACGCCGACGTCCCTCAGCACTTGTCGTGCCGCGTCGTCCACGAAGGCGTGCGCACAGGTGCGATCGCGAGCATCGGCCTGTTCCCGCGCGTTCACGACGTTGGCCCTGCCCCCAGAGACGCGAAGGTGCGTCGCGCTTGTCGCGGGTGACCATTGCCCGCCGTAGCGGCGCGCGCGTCACGCGTGACGCACCCAATCGTCGCCGATGGTAGCGGCGGCTATCCTTCCCAGCTTCTACCGGTTCGAGCTCGAACGGCGCAAACTCACGCCTAGCTTGGCGCCCGTTCGCTGGCGTCCTCTTTGCGTGTGTTGCCATCGACGAACCACCGCCCAGGCGCGACATAGACGGAGTGATCCATGTGGAAGCGGATTAAGGAGTGCGCATCGATACTCGTGTTCGCGGCGCTCTTGGCGAGCCCCGGCATCGCTCACGCGGCGACACGGCAGGCGCCCGCCCCCTCGGCGCAGGAGGCCGCCATCGACCCGGAAGCCAAGGATGCGCTGCTGCGCATGCGCGACTACTTCAAGTCGCTTCCGGAATTTGCGGTCCGGGAGGACATAACCCACGAGCAGGTCATCGACGGCGACCTCAAGGTGCAGAAGCTGTCCAATGCAGACGTCATAGTCCGCCGTCCCAACGAGCTGCAGATCACGGTGACGGCTGACGACGGTAGTGACCATGCGATCTACTTCGACGGCAAGACGCTCACCATGTACTTGCCTGCATCGAACTACTTCGCCCAGATGGACTCTCCCGGCACCATCGGCGCCGCGCTCGACGCCGCCGATGCGAGCTACGGGGTCGAGTTCCCGACGCCGGATCTTCTCCGGATGGTCTCGGGCCTGGACTTCGCCAACGACATCATCGCGGCCGGCGACGTCGGCGCGAGTCGCGTCGGTGACACGGACTGCGAGCACTACGCCTATCGCACCGCCGACGTAGACGTACAGCTCTGGATCCAGAGCGGCGACAGACCGATACCGCGCAGGCTCGTCATCACCTCGAAGAAGCTGGCGGGGCACCCGGAGTACGCGGCAACGCTGACGTGGGATGCCGCACCCGATATCGACGCCACGACGTTCACGTTCGCGCCTCCTGCGGGCGCAAAAAAGATCCTTTTTGGCGCTCCGCCGCGGCCACGCGGGACGGCTACTCCAGGACAATAGAACAGGAGCTCTGATCATGAATCGAAACCCCGTTCGAGCGGCAACTGTGCTGACTCTTCTTCTCACCGCTCTTGCTGGTGCCGGCGCGCCCTCGGCTGCGGCCGAGACACGTGGTGCGAGCGGGCGAGGCGCTCCCGCGGCGCGGCCTGCGAACGTGCAGACCGCGCGCTCTAGTGTTGGCAATCGCAACGTCAACGTCAGTCACACCACAAGCACGAGCCACAACGTGAACGTCTCGCGGAACGTCAACGTCCAGCGGAGCTCGGACGTGCATGTCAACCGGGAGGTCGTCCACGGACGATACGATCGGTGGGGCCATCCCATCGGCCCGGCCATAGGCGTTGCAGCGACAGCCGTGACCCTGGGGAGCATCGCCGCCGCGCTCCCCCCGGGATGCACGGCGGTGACGATCGCAGGGATTACCTACGAGCAATGCGGCGCGAGCTATTACCAGCCGGTCTACCAGGACGGGGAGGTCCAGTACGTCGTCGTGAGCCCACCGCAGTAGCGCCGCGCCGTTAGAACGTCCCGACGGCGGCGACTCCACCGCCGCCGGGGTAGCTCGCCGGTATGAAGTGCACCGTGGGTCGGCCGACCCGGGCCGGCCCCGCCTTTCCCGTCGTCCACGTCCACGGCGCCCAGTTCGTATACCGCCGCGGGACGAGCAGACTCGCCAGGATGGCGAGCGCCCCGACATCCTGCGCGATTCCGTCGCCGATGACGAGGACCCTGTAGGCGGCGCAGCTTGCGGGCACCTGGGGGCAACTCGGCCTTCCGGCATAATCGATCCACGGACCGACGAGCGGAATGTAGAGGTTCTGGTCGCCTGAGTACGAGCTCTCGGCAGCCACAGCGACCGAGGCGAGGTAGGGGCCGGTGAACAGCACGAGGCCGGTTCCGAGCGCTGCGTTTGCTCCGCCGTACGTCGTCGGCTCCGCGCCGACCGACTTCAACGATGACTCGTAGGAAACGGCCGTGTCGGCGAACGTGCTCGACTGCCAAAGATCGGCACTCGCGAGGATGCCCACGCCCAGCGTCATCGCGTGCCGAAATCGCATGAGCCGCCTCCGTCCGCCTCGAGCCGGAACGAACGGATGCATTCGCGATGCCGGGGGCATCGCTGTGGCCGCTGAACGTCGAGGCCCGGGGCGGCGCTACTGGGGTGGCCGCGTCGTCACAGGCGTGGTCGTCGTCGTGCCGCCGATCCAGACGAAGTGATCGAGCAGCACGCTGGAGTCGAGAAGGCCGTCGCCGGCGTCCCAGATCATGAAATCGATCGTGAACTGTTCGCCACCTTTGATGGGTGCCGAGGTGGTGAGCCAGCCCGTGGCGCCACCCAGCGTCGCGCTGACGTCCTGGCTGGTTCCGCAGATGGTGGTTGCCATGTCGCCGAAGCCAGTGCCGGAAAGCTCGCTCGTGCCGCCGCCGCAGGTCGAGACGGGCTCGGTAGGTGCCCCCATGCCTTGCGAATTGCCGCATCCGAGCGGCGCACCGGAGGTGCACCTATCGAAGAAGGCGGCGTTGACCGCAATGGGATCCTTGTTGGAATCGAACGATACGTTGCCCGTCGTCTCGTTCGACGTGACATACGCAACGAACGCATCGTTGTAGTTGGAGCAAACGAAGTTGGGCCACTCACTCGAATAGAAGTCGAAGTCGAACTGGAAGCCCGTGGCGTTCGGCGGCGCCTTCAGGACGAGCTTCACGTCGATCATGTCGTTGACGAGGTTGTCCTGCTGGCAGCCCTGCGCGGCTTGGGGAAATCCGGGGGGCGCGGTCCCGGTCGGGTAGTTCATCCCGTCGAGCGGACCGTCCGGGCTGCTGTTCACGAAGTCAGAGTCGGCTCCGACGTTATAAAAGGGATCGTTCATCGTATTGAGCAGCGTCCCCTGAGCGTCGTCGTACTGACGGGCGTAGCCTGAGCTCAAGACGCCGATGCTGCTCCCCTCGCGCGGGATGATGACGCTACCGAAACCCGGGAGCAGCCCCCACTGACCGGCGTGAGGCGCGGTCGTCGAACCGTAGGCGTTGGAGTAGGTCGCGCTGACGAGACCGTAGCCCGCCCCCGAGACGGTCGTGCAGATGCCGAGGGCTTTGGCGAAGCTTGCTGCGTTCGCATCATCGACCGCCAGCCCCATATCGCAGGGGGGCGTCGTGTCGATAGGACCGTCACCCTGGAGGTCGGCGTCCGAGCTACCCGTCACCCCCGAGTCGCTCCCAGGGGTGAACATGCCGGTGGTACCCGTGTCGGTGCCGTTGGAAGGACCGCCGGAATCGTACCCCTGGCCGGGGGGCGGCGTACCGCCATCCTCCGACTCGAAACCGGCGCCCGCCTTCGGCGTGCCGGAGCACGCCGCAGCCATCACCCCTACGAGGGCAAGCGACCCCACCGCACCACTGCAAACCAGAAGTCTGCGCATCGTGTCTGCCCTCTGCGAATCCCGTTCCCGGTAGTCTCGCAGGTGTTGGGCGCCAGCGCCGGGAGAAACACCCGTTGCGCCGACGGTGAGGGAGTGGATCCCGCGACCACCGCCGCGACGCGTCGATCATCGTTGGCACAGTTCGGCCAACGGAGCCGCCGTTCGGCCTGCTCCGGGGCGATCGCGACGTCAATGCATGAGCATGACGATGTGGTCAACGCACCCATCTCACGCGGCGCCACCGTGCGACTAGTACGCGACCGGAGCGTTGCAGTCGTTGTAGCCGTTGTAGAGGGTCCAGCCGGCCGGGGCGGCGCACTCCCCGCTGTACTGGCAGCATAGGCCCGGCTCAGTGTCCGCGTCCTTCGCCCACACGACGCTCGCGGTGCAGTCTTCGCCGCCCGAGTGCGCAGCGACGGGGAGCGGGCAAGTGCTGCCGCACGTCTTGACGGTGCACTGCCATTGGCCGTTCGCACCGCACGTGCAGGTATTGCAACCGTCGGCTGCCGCTTCCACGTCGCCCGCCTGGTCGCAAGCGATTGGCACTGGGGCGGACGTGACCGACGGGCCGGGGAGTGCGCAGCCAACCACGAGCAAGCTTCCGAGACCGAGTAGAGCCTTTTTCATGGAGGAGCTGGATTGCAACGGGCGCTCCGCGATGAAAGCCGCAAGATTCGCCCGAGAATGTCGCGGGCGTGAACGTCGCTTGCGCGGCCGAACGCGAACACTCGTTGTCACCCAGCTGGAGATGGAGCTGACGCTCCCCGGTCGGTGACCCGTTCGCGATCCAGGCATCCCGCCGAGCGCCTGTGCCCCTTTTGCGATCGTCTCTTTCCTGCTCGTCCTCGCGGCGCCGATGGCGTCGTACACGCTTGGCACGGGCGACTACACCGTCGTCCTGGCGATCGGAGGAACGCATATCTCGCTGACGCGCGGCGGCACCTCGCTCCTGGAATTCCCGGCGGACGCTTGCCAGCTCGGCGTGGTGGCCTGCGGCCTCGCTCGCGAGCCGCGGCACCGTTGCTCCGGCGCGAGTCACGCTCTTGGGGGGACGAGAATCACGGGCTGGTTCTGGGAGCCCGCGATTGGCGGCAGGCTCTGGCTGAAGATTGTCGCCACCGGTCCCCGAGGGTCCCGTTTTCGCCGAGCTCACCGGTGCCCCGGGTCCCACGGTGCTGACGGCGGTCGTGGGCGAGGCGGGGTGACGTGCGAGCTCAGGCTCGGTGCTCGAGCTCCGTGAGCCTCTGGTGCATGAGCACTCGCGTCTCCGCGTCGTGATGCGGATGCCCGTCTACGATGTCGATGGCGCGACGGAGGAGGTCTGCGGCGCGTTCGCGTTGCCCCCGTACTTCGGAGACCATCGATAGCAGGTCGATCCCTTCGACCTCTTGGGGGAAGTCTCGCATCAGGTCGTGAGCCATCGCCTCGGCGTCATCGACATGACCTTCGAGGATCAGATCTAGGGCGCGGTCGGCTCGCTCGTTCAGCGCATCGACGCAGCAGTCGCAGATGTCGTCGCCAGCCTCGACATGGGCGACGATGTTCGCCGTGGTGCGGTCTGGGTTGGGGTTGGAGGTCGGAGCGGTCAGACAGCACCGCTTGTACTTCTTGCCGCTGCCGCAGAGGCACGGGTCGTTGCGTCCGATCTTGGCCATGGTGCGGGTCGCAGAATCCGATGCCAGCGATGAGTGGGCAAGTTGATTGCGACGGACCCTCCGAGCCAGCGTTCAGGGTCTTCGTCTGCGCGCTTTGCGGTCGTGAAGTCCACGTGTGCGCACCGTGCGATTCCGGACAGATCTACTGCGAGGGCGACTGCCGCAAGACGCGACGGCGTGAGTCTCTGCGTCGCGCGGGGGCCACATACCAGCGCTCGCCGAGGGGGGCGCGCAAGCATGCCGCGCGACAGGGGCGGTTTCGTGTGGGCAACCTTTCAGCGCAGAAAGTGACGCATCACGGATTCTCTTTGTCTCCCCCGCGCGTCATCGTGGCGGCGTCGGCGATGGATGTGCGCGCCGGCCCGGAGGATGGCGATGGCGCTGTGGAGGACGAGGCTGCGACTCAACGAGGACCTGAGGCTGCTCGTGACGAGCCCCGAGGGCGACGATCTGATCAAGGCACGGCTACCGCTCCGGCCTCCGCACCCGCGTGCGCTCTTGACGATGCTCGAGGGGATCGCGCTTTTCAGCGGGGAGCCGCTCTACGCTGTGATTTCTGCGGGCTCTCACCAAGACGCGTGGCTCGGGTCCGAGCAGTGGTGCGAGGATCTGTGGCCCGCCGAGAGCCCGCTGGTCCACTTCGACTTCGCGATCCCCGCGCCGCGCGTTCGCCGCCGGCTCCGCGGCGTCGGTGACTTCCGCGACGTGCGACGAGAGCTTCGCCTGGTTTGGTCTCGATGAAGGACATCGACTCCAGTCGCGTCGCCGAAGTACTGCGCCTCGGCCTCGTCGAGGGCGTCGGGGTGCGTGCGATCGCGAAGCGCCTTCACATGGCGCGAAAGACCGTCCGCAAGATCCTCGGCCGGCATCGAGCACCCCCAAAGCCCGCGCCCGAGCCCCGAGGCTCGATCCTGGATCGGTACGAGCCCGCGATACGCTCGGTCCTGGACGACACACCCGACATGCTCGCGCCCGCGCTGCTCGAGAGGCTCCGGCCGCTCGGGTACACGGGAGGCGTCACGATCCTGCGTGACCGTCTGCGGCGACTGCGTCCACGCGGGCATCGCGAGGCGTTCCTGACCCTCGACTTCCCCCCGGGCGAGGCGATGCAGGTGGACTGGGCCGACTTCGGGTTCGCGTTGCCAGGTGTTCCCCGTCGCGTCAGCGCGTTTGTCGCCGTCCTCTGCTACTCGCGCCGGCTGTACATCGAGTTCACGGTCAGCCAGACGATGGGCGCGTTCCTGCGCTGCATGGAGCGGAGCATGCGCTTCTACGGTGGAACGACCCTCGCCGACATCTTCGACAACATGAAGACCGTCGTGACGTCGCACACCGCGACCGCCACGGTCTTCAACCCGAGGTTCCTCGACTACGCACGCGCTCGGGGCTTCGCCGTCCGTGCTTGCAACGTGAGGAGGGGCAATGAGAAGGGCCGCGTCGAGAGACCGATCGGCTTCGTCCGTCGACGCTTCTGGCCCGGTCGCCGCTTCCGTGACCTGCTCGACCTCAATACCCAGGCTGCCCGGTGGCGCGACGACTTCGCCAACGGGCGTGTGCACGAAGTCACGGGCAAGGTCCCCCAGCTCGTCTTCGATCACGAGGAGAAGCGGCTGCTCAAGCCGCTCCCCGTCACGCCATTCGATACCGACGACGTTGACGGCATGGGCGTGACCAAGATGTTTCGGGTCTCCTTCGATCGAAATCGCTATTCGGTTCCCTGGAGGCTCGCGTCGCAGCAGGTACTGGTGCGCGCGGACGACGACTTCGTCTCGATCGTGCTCGAGACCAAGCAGGTCGCGCAGCATCGTCGCTCGTGGGACATCGGCCAGGACATCGAGCACCCATCGCACAAAAGGGAGCTACTCGAGCGCAAGCCACGCGCGACTGCGGCCGGCGATCTGCCGCCGGCGCTCGGCGCGCTCGGAGACCTCGGACGCTCCTACTTCAAACTGCTCGCCGCGGGCTCCCGCTCGATCCATCGCGAGTCCGTCCGACTCATCCTCCTCGTCGAGATCTTCGGCGCGATCGCCACCGCCAGCGCCATCCGTGAGGTCATGGAGACCGGCCACGTCGGCGCCGAGTACGTCGAGTACGTCCTGCGCCACAAGCGGGGTCTCGTCCCGCATCCTGCCCCCTTGCGACTCGGCAACGACGAGCTCGACGCCATCTCCCTCCCCGAGCCCGATCTGTCCGTCTACGACCGCCTCCCTCCGTCGCCCATGACGCGCAACCCGGGCGAGCCGCCTCCCGAGACCGAGCCTTCATGAAGAAGAAGGAAGGCGACGATCCCCCCAGCGACGAGCTCGAGTTGCTCGTCCAGAAGATGCGCTGGCTCAGGCTCCCCGGCATGGCGAAGCTCGTCGCCTCGATCCTCGAGCGCGCCGCCAAGGACAACCTGTCGACCCTGGACGTCGTCCATCGCCTCTGCGACGAGGAGAAGCTGAGCCGCATCAAGAGCGCCGTTGACCGCCGACTCCGCGACGCGCGCTTCCCAGAGATCAACACCGTCGACGCGTTCAACTTCGACTTCGACCCGCTTCGAAAGAAGCTTCGCGCTCGTTACCTCGGCCTCCACGATCTCGACTTCCTCGACAAGGGGATCAATCCCCTCTTCATCGGCACGCCCGGTACGGGCAAGACGTTCCTCGCGCGGGCTCTCGCCTACAAAGCTTGCCTGGCCACCAGGCGTGTCGTCTTCGTCTCCGCACCACGCATGCTCAACGAGCTACACGGCGCGGAGATCCACGGCGTCCTGGAACGCGCTCTGCGGCGCTTCGTCCGCGCCGACCTCCTCGTCATCGACGACTTCGCCGTTCTCGCGATGGACGCCGCGCAAGCCAAGCTCGCCTTCCAGGTCATCTCGGAGCGATACGACTTCCGACGCTCGACCTGCATCACCACCAACCGCGCCTTCAAGGACTGGACGAAGGTGTTCCCGGACGCCCTCAACGCCCAGGTCATCGCCGAGCGTCTCACCGAGCGTGCCGAGCTCTTCGTGCTCGAGAAGGGATTCCGCAACGCGACCGTCTGAGCCGCATCGCCATCCTCATGGGAGACGGGCCACCCTCCGCAAACCCCGACACGGCGATCGACTTCGCGCCCGGGGCGCCGGAAGGCAAAGGCGAAGAACCGTCTCGGCGCCAGCGGGTGGGCCCCTGGGCACCGGTGATTCCGCTGAAAGTGGGACCCCACGTCGCCGGTGGCGACACCCCGTTTTGCAAGCGGGACTCGCTTGCGGGCTCGCCGCGTGGAGAGGGCGTTCGGCGCGCGCTACGGGTGGGGCGCGTGTCAGACCAGCAGCGCGGCGGCGTGAGCGAGGAGGTTGCTGGTGAGGGCGGCGAGGAGGGCGACGCAGGTGACCCTCGCGATGCCGCGCACCAGTAGCTGGGCGGTCCCGTGGTGGCACTTGAGGTGAGCGTTTGACAGCTCGCAGAGAGCGGCGCGAGCCCGGTAGGTGCGCTTTGCATCGTCGGTCTGCATCCGTTCGCGCCAGGCGAGGATCTCGGGGGAAGGGCTCGTGGTCGTCGGGCTCTTCTCGCCATCGGGGACCGCGATGAGGACTTCGACTCCGCGTCGCGTCGCGGCCTCTATGCACGCGTGCTTGGCATGGTTGGCGTCGGCGAGCAGCTTCCTGGGGAGCTGTCCTGTACCTGGTGCTCGGTCAGGACTTGGGCGGCGTCCAGCTCCCCGAGGCGAGCCAGCTCGCGAGCGTCGTCAGGTCTGGACTCACGCGCCGCAGCGCCGCGAGGTCGGCCCGATAGCCGCCGGCTTCGAACCAGCCGAACATCTTTGCCGTCTCCGCGCTCCGCGCTTCGAGCTCGGCGAACGGCTGGCGCTGGAACTGCACAGGGCATCCGGCCGCCGCCGCGAACGTCTGGGCTAGCTCGGTCATCGAGAGCTCGTCGCCGGCGATCTCCAGCGTGCGGCCGGAGATGCCTTCGCGTCCTTCGAACGCGAGTGCGGCGAACACACCGATGTCGTGAACGGCGATCATCTGGAGGCGGGTCTCGGGCGACAGCGCCATGCGAAGCACGAGCTCACCGCCGACCTCTTTGGGACCCGCTTGCGCGAAGTTCTCCATGAAGAACACCGGCCGGAGGATGGTCGCGTGCAGACCGGCCTCAC
>Ga0302279_10001102_pt1 | contig 39351 bp, 36 predicted proteins | sample III_Bog_N3_3_FD_194541 | JGI IMG/M metagenome (GOLD analysis project Ga0302279, IMG submission 194541) | Peat permafrost microbial communities from Stordalen Mire near Abisko, Sweden - III_Bog_N3_3 | ecosystem: Environmental > Terrestrial > Soil > Wetlands > Peat | place: Sweden: Abisko...
CTGCATTCCAGGTTGCATTGTTGAGATGTCAGATACCTCTAACAACGCAGCTCGAATTAGGGCCGCCGACCGTTTGCTCGCGAAATATCCAGGCTAGCGTGCGCACGGGCGCGAGCCCGCGCGCGACCGTCCTTACCTGCTGCCGCCCGCGTTGACCACGTTCATGAACGGAATCGGGGCGCTGCCGTACATCGACGTAGGCAGCGCGCCGTTCCAGCGCTGCGCCTTGGTCAGCTCCACCTCGATGCGGCGCAGCTCCAGCACGTCCTTGTTCTTGGCCAGCGCGTCGTTCTGCACCTGCAGCGACTGCGCCTCGGCGGTGGCGACCTTGATCTTGGCGTAGGCCTCGCCGTCGGCGGTGGCCTTGACCGCGTTGGCCTCGGCCTCGGCGATGGCCACCTTCTGCTTCTGCTCGGCCTCCACCGTCTTCAACTTGTTCTCGGCGGCCAGGCGCAGCTGTTCCTGGGTGACCTTGTCGTTGATCGCGCGCATGTAGCTGTCGCTGAACGAGAAGTTGCGCATGTCGATGCTGATCACCTGCGCGCCGTAGTTGGCGAGCTTGGCGCGCAAGGCGGACGTGATGTCGCTGGAAACCGCCGCACGCTGGCTGATCAGGTCGGGCGCCGAGTAGCGCGCCGTCACCGCCTTGAAGACTTCCTGCGTGGCGGTCTGCACGTAGTTGGACAGGTTGCCGTCGTGGCTGTATTTCTCGTAGACCTCGGTCACGCGGTCGGGCGCGATCGAATAGCGCACCGTCAGGCTCACCTTCACGGGCTGCGTGTCGGACGTGGAGCCTTCCGCGTTCTCGATGTCGGCCTGCTCGGCGCGGATGCTGAACACCTCCATCTTCTGCCACGGAGCGATCAGCGTGAAGCCCTCGGCCTGCAGGCTGCGGATCGCGCCGCCCACCGTGATCACCCCGCGCGAGCCCGTGGGCACCGTGCGCAGCGGCCAGAACGACATCAGCACGATCAGCACGACGACCGCGATGACGCCGTCGCGCAGCACGGCGGCGCCGTTCAGGGAAACACCATCCTTCAAATAGCGACTGGCAAACGACATGGAACTCTTCGTGTTGTTGAGGTGAGCGAAATCTACGCCTGACGTTTAGAGAGCGCTCACGATTTCGCGGGACGCTTCATGCTCTCGAGCGCATCGAGGTTGATCGCGCTGGCCATGGACTTGAGCGTCGCGCCGTCGATCCGGTCGCCGCTGGTCTCGACGATCACGCCGTTCTTCAGGATCACCGTGTATTCGGAGTGGCTGCCGTCCTTGCGGTATTCCTCGTGCACGGTGCGGCCGCTGTCCTTGTAGGTCTTCTCGACGGCGTCGGGCGTTTCCTTCTCGCTCGTCATGTTGGCCCAGGCCGCCACCGAGGCGAGTCCGCCCAGGCCGCCCATGTCGCTGATGGACAGCTGCGCGTGCTGCTCGCCGCCGGCATACGTGGCCTTGGCCACCGACGCGGAGATGCCCATCGCCTGGCCGCCGCTGGTCTCGAAGGAGTCGCGCTTCAAGGCGCCGAGCGCGTCGGGCAGCTGCGCCTTCAGGTCGGCGACGGGAATCGGCGTCCCGCCGGAGCCGGTGATCGCGCCCATCATCTCGCCCAGCGCCGCGCCGGTGGACGCCGGGTCGCCCGACTTCTGCGCGGCCGCCATGCGCGCGCGCGCCGCTTCGACGCGCTGGGCCATCGCATTGGTATCGATGGTGGCCTCGCCATCGGGCGTATTGATGGTGATGGCGTTGCTGCCGGTGCTGCCGCCAGCCCCGCCGCCGAACAGCATCGCGCGGCCCGGCGTGAACGCCGTGGACACCGCGCCGATCACGATCCCGGCCACGATGCCGATGATGATCACCACCGCGGTGTAGCCGACCGCCTTGTCCTGCGGACACTTCATCAGCACCGGCAGGCCCAGGTAGATCAGGTAGATCGAATAGCAGGCCGCGATGATGCCCAGCATGCCCAGCGACGGCAGCAGGCTGAGGAAGCCGGCCACGAAGCTGGCCGTGGCGCCATAGGCCACGACCTTCAGCGCCGACACCTGGTTCTTGGTGCCGCCGAAGGTGGGCGCGAGCGCGTCGACGATCAGCGCCATCACGAACATCACGACCAGCGACATGATGTAGTGCACCACCATGCTCTCGAGGCCGTAGACGATGGGAATGCGGAACCCGTAGCCGAACGCGCCGGCGCCGATGACCGACCGCCCGATGAAGGCGCACACCGCCGGGATGGCGGCCATGATGACCAGCCAGTCCTTGTAGATCGACCCCACCGTGGCGGGCTCGGCATCGATCACCGGCCAGGTTTGCGCGGGGCTGAGCAGGATGGACTTGGCGCGTTCGATCACGTTCATGGGACTTCCTTCAGGAAAGACGGATGAGACGGCGCAACGGCAGCGAGGCCGGCGCCGGGCCCTCGTGATCATCGGAGCGGCGCGTCCGCGCCACAACCCCACAATGGGGGGCCGGCATCGCCTTCGCGTCGGCGCGAAGCGATGCAACGCACAAAGCCTCAGGGCCAACCACTACTTGCGCGCGTTTGCACGCGCGATCGCAAGCGCGCCATGGACGCCGCACGCGATGCCGTCATCGCGATCGACGACTCAGGCGTCGCGGCTGGCAACGCAGATCGCGGCGCGCGCCGCGACACGCGACGCGTCGTCGAACGGCAATGCGAGCTCGGTCAGCGACTCCTGCAACTCGGCGACCACGCGATCGAGCTCTTCGAGCACGAGGCTCAGTTCAAGGACGGTGAGCGGCCGGCCACCGGTCTTGCCGGCGTCCGCGGATGCCCTGGGCTTGGATGGATCGAACATGCCGGCAACTCCTTCGCGCCGACGCTGGCGCGGCAGGCCACTGGCATTCAGCGCGCCCACGCGAGCGAATCTCGCGAAGGCACGCAGGTTGCCTCCGAGCGGGATTGCCCATCCTCCAGCGACTCAGTCGGACTGCGCCGGCCTGTCGAACAGCGCCGGATCGGCCAACAGGTCGTGCGTCTCGTGATGCTTGCGCATGTAGGCCTCGAACACCACGCACTGCGGGATCACCTTGAGCCCGCGCTCGCGCACCGAGGCCAGCGCGAACTCCACCAGTTCGCGCGCGATCCCGCGTCCGCGCAAGGCCTCGGGCACGACCGTGTGGAGGAAGGTGATGACGCCGCCATCGATCGCGTAGGTGGCGACCGCGGCGTGATGGTCGACGATCTTCTCGAAGCGGTGGGCGGCGGCGTTGTCGTGGACGAGGGCATCAGCGTCTGTGGTCATGGAAAGTCCTGACGTGGGCATCCCAGTATCGATCCCGGGAGCCGTCGCCCGGCGCTTGAACTGACTTAAAGTCCGGGCAAGCAAAGGGAGGATCCATGCCTGCACATCGGGGCCGACAACGGCCGGCCGTCTTCGCTGGCGGTGCAGCGCTCGCGCTGGCACTGCTGGTCCCCGCGTGCGCGGTCGCCGCGCCATGCCACATCAAAGTGGCCGAACTGCCCGTGCAGATGGTGGGCACGCGCGCGATCGCGACGGTGGGCATCAACGGCCAGCAGGTGCCGCTGATCGTGGACACGGGCGCATTCTTCAGCTTCCTGAACGAGTCCGCCGCGGCCCAGCTCGGACTGAAGGCGTACGCCGATCACAATCTGTCCATCAACGGCATCAACGGCCGGGTCATTGCGCGGGTGACGACGGTCGACCGCCTGACGCTGTCCAAGGGCTCGATACCCAAGGTCGAATTCGTCGTGGGCGGCAACGAGATGGCCGACGGTGCGATGGGCCTGCTCGGTCGCAACCTCCTGAGCTTCGCCGACACCGAGTACGACCTCGCGCACGGCATGATCCGCTTCATGTTTCCCGAGGGCGATTGCGAGAAGACCAACATGGCCTACTGGGCCAGCGACCCCGCCGCGGTGGCACGCGTCGATCTCATCAGCGACTACGACGTCAACCTGAACCGCCAGCCGCTGCTCGCGAAGGCCAAGCTCAATGGCCGGAATCTCACCGTCGAGTTCGACACCGGCGCCACCACCACCGTCTCGCTGGCCGCCGCAAGAAATTCGGGCGTGCATGAGAGCGAGATGACGCCGGACGGCGACCTGATCGGCGCCGGGAAAGGCAAGGCACGTGCATGGACGGGCGTGTTCGACAGCTTCGCGCTGGGCGACGAGCAGATCAGCCACACCCGGCTGCAAGTGGGCGACTTCGACCTCCCGGAAACCGAGATGCTGCTGGGCGTCGACTTCTTTCTGTCGCACCACATCTACGTGTCGGACGTGCAGAGGAAGGTCTACTTCACGTACAACGGCGGCCCGGTCTTCGCGCAGAACAAGGCGGCGCGCGCCAGCGCCGCGGCGTTGGCGGCCTCTGGTGGCACACCAGGCCTGGATGCCGATGCCTACCTGCGCCGCGGCGCCGCCTCGCGCGCGCGCGGCGACCTCGACGCCGCCCTGGCCGACCTCGACCACGCGTGCACGCTGGCACCGAAGAACGCCGCCTGCTTCGAGGAGCGGGCCGCGGTGCGCGAGGACATGGAGCAGCCGGACGCCGCGCTGGCCGACCTGAACGCGGCGCTGGCCGTCGACCCGGGCCTGTCCAGCGCGCGCCTGCGGCGCGCCTGGATGCAGTACCACGCCAACGCGATCGACGCGATGCTCGCCGACCTCGCCGAGCTCGATCGCACCTTGCCGCCATCGTCGCCGATGCGCGCCTCGATGGCCCAGTTGTACGCCGATGTCGACCAGCCGGCGCTTGCACTGCCCCAGCTCGATCGATGGATCGAATCCCACCCGCACGACATCGGGCTGCCCGATGCCCTGGACAGCCGCTGCCGGGCCCGCGTGCTGCTGGGCACCGGGATGGACAAGGCCTTGTCCGATTGCGAAGACGCCATCCGCCTCGATGGCAGCAAGGTGTCCTACCTCGACGACCGCGCGTGGGTGCAAGTGCGCAGGAGCGATTGGAAGAAGGCCAAGACCGACTTCGACTGGGTGCTCAGGAGCGACCCCGCGTTCGCGAGCGCGCTGTACGGCCGCAGCATCGCGCAGTCCTGGCTGGGCAACACCGAGGCGAGCAAGGCGGACCTGGCGACGGCCCTCAAGCTGGACCCGGCCATCGTCGAGAAGTTGCGCAAGCGGGGCCTGAAGGCCGAAGACTGAGGCGAACGCCGCCAACTGGCAGGGCCGACGCCATCGCGGCCCGCGCCGCCGTCGACGATCAATGCGCGGATACCCGCATCGCGCGCGCCAGTGGCTCGCCAAGACTCCGGATTTTGGGGAGGCGCACCGCCCGCATGGTGACTTAAAGTTCCGAAAGAGCAGGACGACAGCCACGCTGAACAGGCCTTGTCGTCCACGATCAAACGGACACTGGGAGGATCCATGCCTGCACATCGCGGCCGACAGCGGCAGGCCGCCATCGCCTCCGGCGCGCTGCTCGCACTGGCACTGCTCGCGCCCGCGAGCGCACTCGCCACGTGCCACCTCAAGGTGGCCGAGCTGCCCGTGCACATGGCAGGCACGCGCGCGATCGCCATGGTCGGCATCAACGACCAGCAGGTGCCGATGATGGTGGACACCGGCGCGTTCTACAGCTTCCTGAACGAGTCCACGGCGTCCCAGCTCGGGCTGAGCGCGCATCGCGAGCCCGACCTGGCCGTCACGGGCATCACCGGGCGCGTCAACGTGCGGGTCGCGACGGTCGATCGCCTGAAGCTGTCCAAGGGCACGATCCCCCAGGTCGACTTCATCGTCGGCGGCAACGAGGTCGGCAACGGCGCGATGGGCGTCATCGGCCGCAACCTGCTGAACTTCGCCGACACCGAGTACGACCTCGCGCACGGCATGATCCGCTTCGTGTTCCCGCAAGGCGACTGCGAGCAGGCCAACATGGCCTACTGGGCCGACGACCCCGCCATGGTGGCCAAGGTCGACCTGCTGAGCGACAACTACCGCACGTTCAACCGCCAGCCGCTGCGCGCCAAGGCCAAGTTGAACGGCAAGAACTTCGACGTGGAGTTCGACTCCGGCGCCACCACCACGGTCACGCTGGACGCTGCCATCAAGGCCGGCGTGCACGAGAAGGACATGACGCCCGACGGCCAGATGTACGGCGCCGGAAAAGGCACTGCGCGCGCATGGACGGCCTCGTTCGACAGCTTCGCGCTGGGCGACGAACGGATCGACCACAGCCGGCTCGAAGTCGGCGATTTCGACATCGGCGATGCCCAGATGCTGCTGGGCGTCGACTTCTTCCTGTCGCACCACATCTACGTGTCGGATGCGCAGAAGACGATGTACTTCACGTACAACGGCGGCCCGGTCTTCGCGCAGAACAAGGCCGCGCGGCCCAGCGCCGTGGCATCCTCCGGCGCGCAAATCCTCGACGCCGACGCCTACCTGCGCCGCGGCACCGCCTCGCATGCGCGGGGCGACCTCGACGCGGCCCTGGCCGACCTCGACCACGCCTGCGCGCTGGCGCCCAGGGATGCGGCCTGCCGCGCGGAACGCGCCTCGGTGCGCGAGGACCTGAAGCAGCCCGACGCCGCACTGGCCGACCTGGACGCCGCGCTGGCACTCGACCCGGGCCTGGCCAGCGCACGCATCCGGCGCGCCTGGATGCACTACCAGGCCGACGCCGCCGACGCGGCGCTCGCCGATCTGGCCGAACTCGATCGCACGCTGCCGCCGCAGTCCCAGATCCGCGCGTCGATGGCCCTGCTCTACGTCGATGCGGACCAGCCGGCGCGCGCGCTGCCGCAGCTCGATCACTGGATCCGGTTCCATCCGCACGACATCGGCTTGGCAGGCGCGTACAACAGCCGCTGCTGGGCGCGCGTCCTGCTGGGCATCGAGATGGACAAGGCCCTGGCTGACTGCGACGCGGCCGTCGACCTGGGCGGCGACAAGGCCGCCTACGTCGACAGCCGCGCCTGGGTGCGCGTTCGCATGAGCGAGTGGAAGCAGGCGAAGTCCGATTTCGACGCGGCGCTCAGGGACAGCCCCGAGTTCGCCAGCTCGCTGTACGGCCGCAGCATCGCGCAGGCCCGGCTGGGCAACGACGCGGCGAGCAAGGCAGACCTGGCGGCGGCACGCGAGCGCAGTTCGAGCATCGTGCAGGACTTCGAAAAGCAAGGATTGAAGCTCTGACCCTGAAAGGACATCCGCTTCGCGGGCGGATTCCGAACCCCACGGCCACGCCTTCGAGGCCGTCGCGAAATGTCTTAAAGTGCTCGCCGACCTCGACAAGGGAGACGACATGAAAAGTACAAGCGACGTGCTGCGCGGGCCCCGCTGGTCCGCGCTGATCCCGGCCGCACTGCTGGCGCTGGCCCTGCAGTCTCCGACGCTGGTGCAGGCCAGGTGCCAGCTCAAGGCGATCGACCTGCCGGTCAAGATCGTCGGCACCCGGGCGATCGCCACGGTGGACATCAACGGGACGAAGGTGCCGCTGCTCGTCGACAGCGGTGCGACCTTCAGCACCTTGACGGACGCCACGGCGGCGCAGTTGAACCTCAGCATGCATGCACTGCCGGTCGACTTTCACGTGTCGGGCCTGTTGGGACGGGTGCAGGCGCGCCTGACCACGGTGGACCATCTCAAGCTGGGCAACGGCGATCTGCCCGACATGGATTTCATCGTCGGCGGCAACGAGCTGGACGCCGGCGCGATGGGCCTGCTGGGGCGCAACATCATCGCGGCCTTCGACACCGAGTACGACCTCGCGCACGGCATGATCCGCCTGGTCAAGCCCAACGACGAGTGCGCCAACACCAACATGGCCTACTGGGCGGGCAAGACACCCGTTTCCGTGGTCAAGATGCTGCTCAAGCGGTCGGAAAGCCCGACCGCCATCAACCAGGTGAAGACCGAAGCCGAGTTCGCGCCGGAGATCCAGGCCGACGTGCTGCTGAACGGCCACCGGGTCACGGCCACGTTCGACAGCGGTGCCACCACGACCGTTTCGCTGGGCGCGGCCCATGCGGTCGGCGTCAAGGACGAAGACATGAAGGCCAGCGGTGCCCTTGCCGGCGCGGGCCGCGGCAAGACGACGGCGTGGACGGCGTCGTTCGACAGCGTCGAACTCGGTGGCGAGCGCGTGCGCAACAACCGCCTGCTCGTGGCCGATTTCAACTCGAATGACGAGCACATGCTCCTGGGCAGCGACTTCTTCCTGTCGCACCACATCTACGTGTCGCAGAAGCAGGCGCGAATCTATTTCACGTACAACGGCGGCCCGGTCTTCGCGCTGAACACCGACGCACCGGCCGCGGCCGCTTCGGGCGCCGCGGTCGCAAGCGCCTCCGCCGACAAGCTCACGGGCGACGAGTTCGCACGGCGCGGTGCGGCGTCGCTGACGCGCGGCGACGTCGCAGCCGCGCTGAGCGACCTCGACCAGGCCTGCGCCCTGGAGCCGGCCAACGCAGGCTTCCTGACCGTCCGCGCCGCGGCGCACCAGGCACGCAACGAACGCGACGCCGCATTGGCCGACCTGGATGCCGCGCTGCGCCTGGACCCCACCCTGGCCGATGCGCGAATGCATCGCGCCCAAATGCATCGAGGCCAGGCCGGGCGCGACCTCGCGGAGCAGGACCTGGCCGCGCTGGACAAGTCCCTGCCGACTCAGGCCAACTTGCGCGCGTCCATGGCGCAGCTATACGTCGACATCGGCATGCCGGCACAGGCCCTGAGTCAATGGAACCAATGGATGGACGCGCATCCGCATGACCTCGGGTTGGAGCGTGCCTACAACGGCCGATGCCGGGCGCGCTTCGAACTTGGCATCGAGCTCGACAAGGCGCTGGACGACTGCGACGAGGCCGTCGGCGCGGACTCGAAGAACCCGGTCTATGCGAGCAATCGGGGCTGGGTCTATCTGCGCCTGGGCAAGCCGCAGAAGGCGCTCGCGGACTTCGACCAGGCCCTGGCGCTCAAGCCCGGCGCCGCATGGCCGCTGTACGGCCGTGGCCAGGCCCACCTGGGCCTCGGGCAGACTGCCCTGGCCCGGGCCGACCTGGCAGCGGCACGCCAGGCCCAGCCCGACATCGACACGGCGGTCAAGCGGACCGGGATGCCGACCGCCGCGCAGTAGCCGCCGCAAGACGGCGTCAGCGCCGCGCGGGCATCGCCTTGCTCGCGCTCGCGGGCCGCGCGGCGGCCTCGCCCGACTGCTCCAGCCACTGCAGCGCGTCGATGTAGCCGACGAAGTGCTCCAGGTACTCGGGCGAGACCTCGCGCATCAGCATCAACGAGCGATGCACCAGGTGGTGCGAGTTCAGCGGGCCCGCGTTGCCTGGCAGCGAGGCGCGTGACTGCGCCAGGCGCTGGTCGGCGCTCAGGCGCGACCACGTGCGCTGGAAGAACTGCAGCGTGCGCGAGTCTGACGCAGACTGCAGCGGCGGCTTGTCGGCTGTCGCGATGCTGGCTGGCGCCACGCCGCCCAGCAAAGGCTTCGGCTTCAGACTCGCCACGTAGGCGACGAGCTCGCCGAGCGGCCCGCGCGCCGGCTTGGCTTGCGGCGACTCACGCATGGGGAACGCCGGCCGGCGTGGCCGCGTTGGCGCGCGCGGGCCGCGGCGTGGGCGCCATCTCGACGCGCCGGTTCTTCGAACGACCTTGGGCATCGCCGTTGTCGGCCACCGGCTGTTCGGCGCCGAACGCAGCGGCGAAGATGTCGCCCGACGGCACGCCGGCCTCGATCAACGCGCGCGTGACGGTCAGCGAGCGCTGCGCCGACAGTTCCCAGTTGTCGGCGAACTGGTGGTTGCCGCCGCGCACCTGGCGGTCGTCGGTGAAGCCGCTGACCATCAGGATCTCGTCGCGCGCCTTCAGGTAGGTCGTGATCGGCCCGGCCAGCGTCTTGAGCAGCGCGCGGCCGTCCGGCTGCAGCTCGGCGGAGTTGAACGCGAACAGCACGGCGCCGTTGATGTCGATGCGGCCGTGGTCGATGGTGACGCGGCCCGCGGCCAACGGCACCGCCAGCGCGCGTTCGAGCTCGGCCCGGCGCTGCTGCTCCAGCTGGTGCTGGCGGATCTCGTCCTGCAGGCGCGTGACGAGTTCCAGCTGCGAGGCCAGCGCGAACAGCAGGATCAGCACGAACGCGCCCAGCAGCCCCGACATCAGGTCGCCGAACACCGCCCACACGGGCATCGACGACTCGACGGCGCCGTCGGCATCGAGGTCGTCGGCGATCACGCCAGCGCCTCCGCCTGGCGGCCCGCGAGGCGCTGCAGCTCCTCGATGATCTGCTTCTGCGACAGGATGCTCAGGTCGATCACCTCGCGCGCCTGGGCCACGTAGTAGGCGAGTTGCTCGTCGCTGCGCGACATCTGCGCGGCGAGCGCGCCGTCGATGCGTTCGAGCTGCGCACCCAGCCTGTCGCTGGACTGCCCGAACAGCTGCACCGCGGCGCCGAAGGCCTCGCCCAGGCCGGCCACTTGCACCGCGCTGCCGGCGACCTGCGCGGCGACGTCGCCGAGCTTGCCGGCCTCGGCCTGCACCTGGTCGGCGAAGTGCACGCCGACGCGCTCGAGCACCTGGGCCGACGACGTGACCAGCGCGTCGATCGCGCCGCGCTGCTCGCCGGCCGCGCGGTTCACGCCTTCGAGCAGCGTGCCCAGCGTCTCCAGGATGCGGGCGCGTTCGTCGAGCATCGTGTTGTCGCGCGCCAGGCTGTCGGACAGCGTCCGGCGCAGTTCGGAGATCACTTCGGCGGCCGCGCGCGGCGCCTCGGACGCGGCCTGCAGCAGACGCGCGATCTCGGCGATCGTCGCGCGGGCCTGGGTCTGGGCCTGCGCGGTGATGTCGCGCGCGGTGCGCTCCATCGTCTCGACGACCTGCTGCTGCTGCGCCAGCGACTGCGCGCCGGCCTGGCGCCACTGGTCGTGCAGGGATGCGCCCATCGCCTCGAGCGACTGCGCCATGGTGGCGACGCGTTGCTCGTCGCGCCGGGTCGATGTCGCCTGCAGCTGGGCGTGCGCGTCATGCACCGTGTGCAGCAAGGACGCGGCGTGCCGTTCGAAGGTGGCGACGGACGCAGCTTGCGCATCGGCAGTCTCCTGCTGCCAGTCCGCGTGGCGCACGGCGATGTCGTCCAGCAGCTTGGCGGAGCGCTGCTCGAAGGTCTGCGCGAAGCGCTCGTGCGACGCGCTCGATGTGGTCGCGAACGCCTCGCCCGCGCGCTCGTGACGCGCCAGCATCGACTGCCAGGTGTCGACCATGCCGGCCGCGCTCGCCTCGAGGCGCGCGGACAGCTGTTCGAGCTGCGCCTGCGTCGCGCCGGCCAGGCTCGCGTGCAGCGCGGCGGTCTCGCGCGCGATGCCGGCCAGCGTGGCCTCGGCCACCGGGCGGATCGTCTCGCCGGCCAGCCGCGCGCCTTCGGCCAGGCTCGCCTGGAGCGTGCGATCGACCGACGCCGCGAGTCCCGCATAGGTGGCTTCGGCCTGCCCCTGGAAGCGCTCCTGGCTCGCCAGCAGGCGCGCGTTCGACGCGTCGGCCTGGCGTTCCATGGTGGCCATCATCGCGTCGAGCCGTTCGACCAGCGCCGGCATCAGCTCGGCCTGGCGCCGCATCAGGTCCAGCGACTGCTCGCGCTGGTGCGCCACCGAGAACGCGCGCAGCGTGGTGGCGATGCGCGCGTCGAGCTGCTGCGCCACGGCGATGCGCTCGCGCCGGCTCAGCGCGGAGAGCAGCCCCAGCGCCGCCGACGCGGCGACGCCGGCCACCGAGGTGCCAAACGCCAGGCCCAGGCCCTTGACCGGCGCGATCAGCGAGTTGCGCACGGCGACGAGGTCGGTCGCGGTCTCGAGCGCGGCGCCCGTGCCGCGCAGCGTCAGGATCATGCCCAGGAAGGTGCCCAGCATGCCCAGCAGCACCAGCAGGCCGGCCAGCGTCGGCGCGAGCGACGGCCCGGGCAGGCCCGCCGGCTCGCCTTCGATGCGGCGGCGCACGGCGTTGTGCAGCGCGGCCGGCACGCGCGCCAGCCAGGGACGCAGCTCGGCAAGCGATTCGGGCAGTTCGGCCAGCGCCTGCGCGAGCGCGTCCGTGGCCTGGCCGAAGCGCCGAAGTTCCAGCACGCCCATCAGGTAGAACGTGCCGATGAGCGCGGTGACGACCAGCGCGAGCGGGTTCGCCGGCAAGTAGCCTGCGCCGACCCAGGCGATGACGGCCAGGCCCGCGAAGGCGACGGCGTGGCGAAGGAATTGGTTCATGGACGACAACTGGTCAACGATTCGGTAACGACCTTCGGCAGGCCTGGAGCAGGCCTTCGACGGGTTGCAGGCGCAGCTCGAGTTCGGCGAGCAGCAGGCCGCGCATCTCCTGGACAAACCGGTCCAGCCACGGACCGGCCTCGGACGACGCGGCACGCAAGGCGTCGAAGCGCGGCTCGAGCCGGCCCGGGACGCCGGCCAGCAGTGCGCGTTCCTGCACGCCGACGACCTGCTCCATCACGATGTCGAGCTCGGCCAGCTTGGCCAGCGCCGCCGAGCGGTCGGACAGCGCCCCGCGCAGGCGACGCCTCAGCGGCACGATCTGCGTCTCCATCGCCAGCTGGCAGCGCGCGTAGCGCCGGCGCCAGGACGCGAAATCGACGGGCACGTCGACAGCGACGGCCGCACGACCGCCGCGACGCGGCTCGGCGGCACTCGCGGTGGCGTCGGCGATCACCTTCGCAAGCGCCGCCCGCACGCGCGCGAACTCGCGTTCGTCGGCCGGCAAGGCGCCTTGTCCACCAAACGCGGGCACGGCGGGACGCGCGCTCGCCTCGTTCAGCGCCGCCGACAACGAGAACGCATGCGTCCAGTCGAACCAGCCGCTGAGGCGCTGCGCGAACGCGGTCTGGGAGGCCGGGGCCGGCACATCGGCGAGCGCCGCCAGCGCACGCACGAACGCGGAGCCGGTGAGAGGGGAACGGCGCACGTCGCGCACCAAGCTGCCAGACACTGTCGCAGTGGAAAAAAGCGCGGAGTCTACTCCTCCCCGCAGCGCGGATGCGGCGGCGATTTGTGGTACGCAATACCCTGCTGTCGAGCTCGACGCGGACGGGCCTGCGCGGGTACGATGACCCGTTGCCGGTGCCCGGAAAGACCAGGGCCGGTCGGCAGAGGAACGACAAGCTCCCGATGACCGAACTCACCAGGGCGGATGACACGAACACCGTGACGGCTCCGCCGTTGCCGGAGTGGTCGCGCGGATTCGTGCGCCTCGCGCTCGGCGTGGGCGCCCTGCTGCTGGCCGTGGCCGCCTTTCTCGCCGGCACGCTGCAGATCAGCCGCCAGCGCATCGACGCCGCCGCGATCGACGAGCTGCAGAACCTGACGCTCAACCTGGAGCGCTACTACTTCACGCGCCTGCAGGCGGCCGACCTGGTGCTGCAATCGGCCGTGCAGGACTATGCCAACGCCGGCCGGGTCGATGGCGTGGACCTGTTCACGCCCGTCCTCGAACGCCTGCGGCTGCGGCTGCCCGAGACGCCGCCGATGCGTGCCGCCAACGCGGCCGGCTTCGTGGTCTACGGCGATGGCGCCAACCCTGCCATGAGCGTCGCACAGCGCCAGTTCTTCAAGGAAGCCAGCCGCACGTCGGCGCTGGTGATGGGCCTGCCGCTCAAGTCGCGCGTCAGCAACAGCTGGGTGCTGCCGCTCGCGCGCCAGATGCACGACGCCAACGGCGATTTCGCGGGCGTGGTCTACATCAACCTCGAGATGCAGGACTTCTTCAGCGTGCTGCAGGTGCTCAAGGTCGGCAAGCGCGGCGTGATCACCCTGTTCGACGGCCAGCAACAGGTGATCGTGCGCTGGCCGCCGCTCACCGGCGACGAGACGCCGCGCAAGCTGACCGCGCCGTCGCTGCTGGCCGCGCTGGCCGCCAGCCAGCCGGTGGCCAGCTTCACGACGGAGAGCTCGATCGACCACGTCGTGCGCAGCTCGATGGTGCGACGCGTGGGCGACTACCCGGCCTGGGTGCTGGTGGGACTGGACGTCGACGAGATCCACGCGCCGTGGTACGCCGAGCTGCGCACCGCGCTGCTGTTCTGGCTGGCGCTGGCCGGCGGCGGCGCCGTGCTGCTGGTGATGCAGCGGCGGCGCGAGCATGCGCAGGCCAGCGTGCTGCGCCAGCTCGAGGCGGCGCGCCTGCAGGCCGACGCGGCCAGCCGCTCCAAGTCGATGTTCCTGGCCAACATGAGCCACGAGATCCGCACCCCGCTCAACGGCGTGCTGGGCTTCGCGCAGATCGGCTTTCACGACGCGGCCGCGCCCGAAGCCTCGCGCCAGCGCTTCGGCCGCATCCTGCAATCGGGCAAGCTGCTGCAGACGCTGCTCAACGACGTGCTGGACGTCTCGCGCATCGAGGCCGGCAAGCTGCTGCTCGAGCCGCTGCCCAGCGACGCGCGCGAGATCGCGCAGCAGGCGGTCGACCTGCTGCGCGACAGCGCCGCCGCCAAGGGCCTGGCACTGCGCCTCGAGGTAGCGCAGAACGTGCCGCCCCTGGTCGTGGTCGACCCGTTGCGGCTGCAGCAGGTGCTGCTCAACCTGGCCTCCAACGCCGTGAAGTTCACCGATGCCGGCCAAGTGGACCTGCGCGTGTGCGTCGAGGATAAGCAGCTGGTGTTCGACGTCACGGACACCGGTTGCGGCCTGAGCCAAGCCGAGACCGCGCGCATCTTCGAGGCCTTCGAGCAGGCCGACGCCTCTGTCACGCGGCGCCACGGCGGCTCCGGCCTGGGGCTGACGATCACGCGCAACCTCGTCGCGCTGATGGGCGGCGCGATCACCGTCGCAAGCCGGCAAGGCGCCGGATCGACGTTCACCGTCCGGTTGCCGTTGAGCCCGCCGCCCGCGGACGAAGGCGACGCCGTCGATGATCTGGCCATCGATGCCGCGCCGTCGCGAGCATTGGCGGGCCTGCGCATCCTGGTCGTCGAGGACAACCCGATCAACCGGCTGGTGATCGACAGCCTGCTGAAGATGGAAGGCGCGCAGACCGAGCTGGCCAGCGACGGCCACGAGGCCATCGCCTGCGTCGCCGAAGCCGGCGGAGCGCGCTACGACATCGCCTTGCTGGACGTGGAGATGCCCGGCATCGACGGCTACGAGACCGCGCGCCGGCTGCACGAGATCGACGCATCGCTGCCGCTGCTGGGACAGACGGCGCGCGCGATGGCCGAGGACCTGGCGCTGTGCATGCAGGCCGGCATGCGCGACCGCGTCGTCAAGCCGATCGAGCGCGAGGAGCTGGTGCGCCTGATCCTGGCGCACGCGCGGCGCGCGTGACGCGCGATTCGACGAATCAACGCGCCTCGACCAGCCGCGCGAACCCGCTGGCGCGCAAGCGCTCGACGATGACGTCGACGAACACGGGCGTCTTTGCAGGCAGCACCGTGCGTGACGGGTAGCAGTGCTGGACTTCCTGGCCCGGTGAGCGCCCTGCGAGAATCGGGCCGATGCCCGATTCGCCCGCCGCGCTGCGCCACAGCGCGTTCTATCGTTTCACGACGCTGCCCGATCCCGCCGCCGCGGCCGCGACCCTGCGCGAGCTCGCCAGCCCGCTCAAGGGCAGCATCGTGGTCGCCGCCGAAGGCGTCAACGGCACGGTGGCCGGCGCGCCGGAAGCCATCGCCGCCTTCGAGGTCGCGCTGCAGCGGCCCGACGTGCTGGGCGGCGCGCTGCGCGGCATGGCCTTCAGGCACAGCGACTGCATCACCGAGCCGTTCGGCCGCCTGAAGGTGAGCGTCAAGCCGGCGATCGTGGCGCTGGGCCTGCCCGAGTCGCTGCCCGCGCCCGACGAACGCGACGCCAGCCACCTGTCGCCACGAGCCTGGCGCGAACTCCTGAAGCGCGACGACGTCGTCGTGCTCGACAACCGCAACCACTTCGAATACCGGTTGGGGCATTTCCGCGGCGCGGTCGATCCGCAGGTGCACAACTTCCGCGACTTCGCCGACTGGGTGCGCGAACGTGCGCCCGCGTGGCGCGCGGCGGGACGACCGGTGGCGATGTACTGCACCGGCGGCATCCGCTGCGACAAGACCGCGCCCTGGCTGCGCGGCCTGGGCCTGGACGTCTGGCAACTGGACGGCGGCATCCTCAACTACTTCGGCCAGCTACCCGACGCAGGTGACGACTGGCAGGGGGAGTGCTTCGTGTTCGACAACCGCGTCGCGCTGGACACCGGCCTGCGCGAGACGCCCACGACGCCCGAGCAGGTCTTCGACCCCGCACATCCCGACGAGGCCTGGCGCCTGCAGCGTGCGCGCCGCCTCGACGCGGCCGGCGACTGAGATGTTCGTACCGCCGCCGCGCGACGGCGTGGGCGCGAGCCGCGTGGGCATCGGCGACGGCCGTTTCGCCGACGTGCTGGCGTTCCTGGTCGCGCGCTTTCCGGGCGTCGACGATTGGCCTGAGCGCCTCGCGCGCGGCGACGTGCTCGATGCCCAAGGCCGCCCCGTGCGGGCGAACGCGCCTTGCGCCGTCGGCAGCGTGCTCTGGTACTGGCGCGACCCGCCGCCGGAACCGCGCGTGCCGTTCGAGATCGAGCTGCTGCATCGCGACGAGCACCTCGTCGTCGTCGACAAGCCGCACTTCCTGCCCGTCATCCCTGGCGGGCGCCACCTGCGCGAGACGGTGCTGGTGCGGCTCAAGAAGGAACTCGGGCTGGACACGCTGACGCCGATGCATCGCCTGGACCGCGAGACCGCCGGCGTGCTCGTGTTCGTCGTGCAGCCCGCCACGCGCGCCGCCTACCACGCGCTGCTGCGCGAACGCCGCGTGCACAAGGTCTACGAGGCGATCGCGCCGTGGCGCACGGATCTCGCGCTGCCGATGCTCTGCCGCCACCGGCTCGAGAAGCCCGCCGGGGCGGGCTTCATGCAGGTGCGGGTGACCGATGGCGAGCCGAACGCCGAGACGCTGGTCGAACTGATCGAGCGCATCGGCGCGCTGGCCCGCTACCGCCTGACGCCGCGCACCGGCTTCACCCACCAGCTGCGCGCGCAGATGAACGCGCTGGGCCTGCCGCTGGTCGGCGATCGCATCTATCCACAACTGTGGCCCGAGCCGGCGCCGGATGCCGCGCCGGACTGGTCGCATCCGCTGCAACTGCTGGCGCGCGAGATCGCGTTCGACGATCCCGTCACCGGCCAGGCGCGCCGTTTTGCAAGCCGGCGCCAATTGCAATCGATGCACGATGCTTGACATGCGCGAAAGGCGGCAGCAGCAACACGCGGCACACGTTGACCGGCAATGATGGACACTTGCCCGTGGCATCCCCCATCACGACGAACCGAGGAGCCCGAGTCTTGAAACTGCGAAACGCGGACACCCTGTTCCTGCGCATCTTCCTGCTGCTGCTGGTGGCGGTCTCGATCAGTTCGTTCCTCGCGTTCGAGGTGTTCCGCGCCACCGCGCCGCCGCCGCCGTGGCTCAAGGAGCGGTCGCTGAACCAGTCGATGGATCCGGTGGTCGCCCACATCGCCTACGTGCCTCCCTCGGGCGTGCGGCGGCCGCCCGTCCCGGCGTCGGCGCCGCCGTACGCCGGCCATCCGCCGTGGCTGTCGCTATGGCTGGACGCGTTCATCAAGGTCCTCGCGGTGGCGCTGGCCGCCTGGTTCGCGGCACGCGCGCTGACGCTGCCGATGCGCCGGCTCAGCGACGCGGCGCGCCTGCTCGGCCAGACCTTGTCGCCGACCGCCAGCGTCGGCGTCTCCCGCGCGCCGCCGCAGCTGGACGAGGAACGCGGCACGCGCGAGGTGCGCGAGACGGCACGCGTGTTCAACGAGCTGTCGCGCCAGGTCAAGACCGACTTCGACACGCAGCGCCTGATGCTGGCCACCGTGTCGCACGACCTGCGCACGCCGCTGACGCGGCTGCGCATGCGCTTGTCCGAGCTCGAGAGCCACCCGGCGGCACGCAGCGCGATCGCCGATGTGCGCCAGATGGACGAGCTGATCGAAGGCCTGCTCGCGCTGTTTCGCCCACCCGTGCCGACGCCGGGCGGCGGCGACCGGCGCTTCGATGCCTTCGCACTGGTGCAGGCGATCGTCGACGACCTGCCGCAGGCGGGTCCGCAGGTCACGCTCAGCGGCACTTCGGCCTCCACCCCCTGCCAGCCGGCTGCGTTCCGGCGCATGGTGGAGAACCTCGTCGAGAACGCGATCCGCCATGGCGGCGAGCACGGCAGCGTGGACGTGGAGGTGACGAACGGGCCGACCAATGTCTGCGTGACGGTGATGGATCGCGGCCCAGGCCTCAGCACGGAGCAACTGGCCAGCGCCGGCACGCCGTTCCTGCGCTGGGCCGGCGCCGACAGCGACAGCGGCCGGCGCGCGGGCCTTGGACTGGGGCTCTACATCACGCGCGCGCTTGCCGAACGCGAAGGCGGCCGGCTGGAACTGGCGGCGCGACCCGGTGGCGGGCTGTGCGCGACTTTGCACCTGCCGTTGTCGGCCTGATCAAGGCGCGCCGACGAGACCGTCGATCGCGCCGGCGCCTGCAGCGGACGCGTCTGGCCGTTTCCTCGCCGAGCTGCTGCCATCGTCGAGCAGCGATTCATGCTCGGCAACTTCGCTGGTGGCTCCATCGCCACCCGCCGTCGAATCCAGCTCGACGCTGGACTGCACCTGTTCGGGCTGATTGGCTTGCAGTTCGCCGAGTCGGCCGCCCGAATTGAAGTTCGGGATCGAGTTGGGGTCTTGCTTGATGTCCATGGCGGCCTCTCGTGCAGCGCGGCGGGAGACCGCGTTCAGATGCCGTTTTCGGGCAACCCGTGTTCCTTGGTGGCTGCTGCGCTCTGCTTCCTGGCCTGTTGAGGCTGCGTGCCGGCTTGGCCCGTGCAGGGCGGGCACGCAACGCAACGCCCACCAACAAACGAACCAACCAGCAACGCCACAATCCAAAATCAATTCTTCAATCGATACCCCGTCCTGAAAATCCAGGCCACAACAGCCATCGCGATCGCCAGAAAACCGATCGTCATCGCCACGCTGAGACCAACGCTCACATCGCCGGCACCATAGAACGCCCACCGAAACCCGGAGATCAAATAGACCACCGGGTTGAACAGCGCCACCGTCTGCCAGAACGGCGGCAGCATCGCGATCGAGTAGAAGCTCCCGCCCAGGAACGTCAACGGCGTGACGATCAGCAGCGGAATCACCTGCAGCTTCTCGAAGCCGTCGGCCCAGATGCCGATGATGAAGCCCACCAGGCTGAACGTGACCGCCGTCAGCACCAGGAACAGCAGCATCACCAGCGGATGATCGATGCGCAGTGGCACGAACAGCGCTGCCGTGAACAGGATGATCAGCCCCAGCAGGATGGACTTGGACGCCGCCGCCCCCACGTACGCGATGACGATCTCCACGTACGACACCGGCGCCGACAGCAGCTCGTAGATCGTGCCCGTGAACTTGGGGAAGTAGATGCCGAACGACGCGTTGGAGATGCTCTGCGTCAGCAGCGACAGCATGATCAGCCCCGGCACGATGAACGCGCCGTAGGGGATGCCGCCCACCTGCGGGATGCGCGAGCCGATCGCCGCGCCGAACACCACGAAGTACAGCGACGTGGAGATGACCGGCGAGACGATGCTCTGCGTCAGCGTGCGCCACGTGCGCGCCATCTCGAAGTTGTAGATCGCGCGCACCGCATGCCAGTTGGCGTTCATCGCGCACCTCCTTCGACCAGGCTCACGAAGATGTCCTCGAGCGAACTCTGCCTGGTGCGCAGGTCCTTGTAGGCGATGCCCGCGCCGTCGACATGCTTCATGAAGTCGACGATGCCGCGCGCCTGGCTGCGCGTGTCGTAGGTGTATGTCAATTCGGTGCCGTCCGGTGAAAGGGCCAGTTCATAGTCGTGCAACGCGGCGGGTACGGCCGACTGCGTCTCCTGCAGCACCAGCGTCACCTGCTTCTTGCCGAGCTTGCTCATGAGCTCCGTCTTGTCCTCGACCAGCAGCAATCGGCCCTTGGTGATGACGCCGATGCGGTCGGCCATCTCCTCGGCTTCCTCGATGTAGTGCGTGGTCAGGATGATGGTGACGCCGGTGGCGCGCAGCTCGCGCACCAGCTGCCACATGTCGCGCCGCAGCTCCACGTCCACGCCCGCGGTAGGCTCGTCCAGGAACAGCACCTGCGGCTCGTGCGACAGCGCCTTGGCGATCATCACGCGGCGCTTCATGCCGCCCGACAGCGTGCGGATGCGCGAATCCTTCTTGTCCCACAGCGACAGCGCCCTGAGCGTCTTCTCGATGTGCGCGGGATCGGGCGGGTAGCCGAACAGCCCGCGGCTGAACGACACCGTCGCCCAGACGGTCTCGAACGCGTCGGTGGTGAGTTCCTGCGGCACCAGGCCGATGAGCGAGCGCGACTGCCGGTAGTCGGCGACGATGTCGTGGCCGTCCACCGTCACGCTGCCGCTGCTGGCCGTGACGATGCCGCAGATGATGCTGATCAGCGTGGTCTTGCCGGCACCGTTGGGCCCCAGCAGCGCGAGGATCTCGCCCTTGCGGATTTCCAGGTCGATGCCCTGGAGCGCGCTGAACCCGGACGCGTACGTCTTGGAGACATTCTTGACGGAGAGGATGGACTGCATGGCGCGCAGTATCCCGCGAGCGCGCGCATCGTGCTTGCGCCGCTCATGAAGCCTTCAGGACGGCGGCAGCTCGAGCTCGCGCCGCTGGGCCGCGCTCGCGATGCCCAGTTCGATCAACTCCATCACGGCCAGCGCCTCTTGCGGCGGCACCGGGTTGGGCGAGCCATCGCGGATGGCCGCCGCGATCGCCGCGAAGTAGGCCATGTGCGCGCCGCGCTGCAACGCCACCGGCTCGTCGATGGCCGTGCCGTCGCCCGCGCGCGTGACGCGCAGCGCGCGCGCGGGATCGACGCCCCAGTCGGCCTGCGGCGGCCAGGTCGGGCGCGCACCGGCCTTGAGCGCATCTTCCTGCGCGTCGAGGCCGTCCTTGACGAAGCTGGCCAGCGTGCCGTGCACCGCCAGGCGCGGCGCGCTCGCGGACACCAGCATGCTCGCGTGCAGGTGCACGTGCAGGCGGTCGTAGCGCAGGCTCGCGTGGAACCAGTCGTCCGAGAGCGCGCCGTCGCGCGTCAGGTCGCGTTCGAGGTTGATCGCCTGCGGCCGGCCGAACAGCTGCAGCGCCTGGTCGAGGAGGTGCGGCCCGAGGTCGAACCAGATCCCCGCGCCCGGCCCCGCGCTCTCGCGCCAGCGCGTGCGCACCTCGGGCCGGAAGCGATCGAAGCGCGAATTCATCTCGACGATCCGCCCCAGCGCGCCGTCGGCAACGAGCTGGCGCAGCGTCATGAAGTCGCCGTCCCAGCGCCGGTTGTGGAACACCGACAGCAGCCGGCCCTGCCGCTGCGCCAGCGCCACCAGCTCGCGCGCATCGGCCAGCGCCACCGTGAACGGCTTGTCGACGACCACGTGGCGGCCGGACAGCAGCGCGGCGCGCGCCAGCGGATGGTGGGTGTCGTTGGGCGTGGCGATGACGACCAGGTCGAGATCGTCGCGCGCGATCAGCGCGTCGGGCGTGGCATGCACCGCCACGTCGGGCCAGTCCGCGTGCACCTTGGCCGCGTCGGAGCTGGCAACGGCCGCCAGTTGCAGCGACGGCACCGCGGCGATCAGCGGCGCGTGGAAGGTCTTGCCGGCATAGCCGTAGCCGATGAGCCCGACCCGCAAACGTCGCGTCACTTGGTCATCGACGCCAGCGAGAACACCGCGCCCTGCGGATCGCGCGCGTGCAGGATCCAGCCGCCGCCGGCCAGGATCGGCGCCATCTCTATCGTGCCGCCATGCGCGGTGACGCGCTGCGCCGCGGCGTCGATCGCGTCGACGCTGAAGTAGTAGCGCCAGCCCGGCCGCGGTGCACTGGCCTCCTTGGTCACGATGCCGCCAGCGGGCACGCCGTCGATCTCGAACACCTGGTAGGTGCCCATGTCGCCGATGCTGTGCGCTTCGCCCTTGGTCCAGCCGAACAACGAGGCGTAGAACTCGAACACCGCCGCGCCGTCCATCGCGCGCAACTCGTGCCAGTTGGTGGTGCCGATCGCTCCGGGCTTGGGCAGCACCGGCGGCGCCTCGCTGCGCGAGGGCTTGAACAGCATGAACGACGCCCCCTGCGGATCGGCCACGACCGCGAAGCGGCCGATGCCGGGAATGTCGTCGGCCGGGCGCAGCACCTTCCCGCCAGCCTGCAGTACGCGGGCGCTCATCGCATCGACGTCGTCGACGGCGACATAGCCCGACCACGCGGAAGGCGCGCCGATCGCCTTCAGCGCGGCGGGCGTCTGCATCATGCCGGCGGCCGGCGCGTCGCCCGTCGTCAACAGGGTGTAATCCATGCCCGGCGTGCCGGCGTCGCGCGTGCTCCAGCCGACGACGCTGGTGTAGAACGCGGTCGCGGCGGACAAGTCGCCCGTCATCAGTTCGATCCAGACGAATCGTGCGGTGGCCATCGAATGCTCCTGTGCGGTGGCGAGGCGGTGTCGGCCTCGTGCCGGATTATGGGTTCTTCATCGAGTCGGCCGTTCAGGACTTCTCGCACGCCCGCTGTCAACCCCTCGGTGGCCCGTCGAGCCAACGCGTTGTCCACAAGGTCTGGGGACAAGCCTGTGGAAAACGATGTGTCACTGTCACGCAACCCGCCAAATGCGGTGCTTTTCACTGGATTGCACGCGGACCAGGCAGTGTCACGAATTTGCCATGTGCGTCACGGAACGGACGCAGGGCGTCGCCTGCGATGCCCCAACGCTGTGCGTGCGGGTTCGCTCGCTGACAGGTTCGAAGCGGTCGCTCACGCCCTCGCCTTGCGGAAGGTGAGGTTGATGCGACAGGCGCCGGCGAACGGGTGGTCGCCGTCCTTCAACGCCAGCACGCCATGGAAACGCAGGCGCGACGGCCCGCCCCAGACGACGACGTCGCCGTGATGCAGCGCGACACGGCGCGCCTTGTCCGCGCGCTCGTCGCCGCCCCACAGGAAGACGGCCGGCAGGCCCAGCGACACCGACACGATGGGCGCGCGCAAGTCGTTCTCGTCGCGATCCTGGTGCATGGACAAGCGCGCGCCCGACGCGTAGCGATTGATCAGGCAGGCGTCGGGCGCGAAGCCGGGATAGCCGGCGCGCGCCGCGACGTCGCGCGCCAGCGCGCGAAACGATTCGGGCAGCACGGGCCAGCGCGCGCCGGAGTCCGGGTCGACGGGATCGTAGCGGTAGCCGCGGCGATCCGACACCCAGCCCAGCGGGCCGCAGTTGGTCATCGCCACCGACATGCGAAAGCCGCCGGGCGTGACGAGGTGACGAAAAGGTGCCGCGGCGGCGATTCGCGCGATGTCCTCCTTCAGTGCCGCCGCGCGCGCACTCGCGAAGCCGCGCAGCACGACCGCGCCCGGCGCGAGGACTTCGTCCTGCAGCGCGGGCGCGTCGGCGGCAAACAGGTCCGGCGTCATCGGCCCAGCATCACCCAGGCCGGCGCGTGGTCGCTCGCCTTGTCCTTGCCGCGCTGCTCGCGGTCGACGCCCGCGTCGACCAGGTGCGGCAGCAGGTCGGGCGACAGCAGCAGGTGGTCGATGCGCAAGCCGGCGTCGCGCGGCCAGCGGTTGCGCATGTAGTCCCAGAACGTGTAGATGCGCTCGTCGGGATGCAGCGCGCGGATCGCGTCGGTCCAGCCCTGCTTCAACAACGCCGCGTAGGCCGCGCGGCTCTCCGGTTGCAGCAGCGCGTCGTTCAGCCAGGAGCGCGTGTCGTAGATGTCGAAGTCGGTCGGCACCACGTTGTAGTCGCCGGCCAGCACCACCGGCTGGCCCAGCTTGAGCAGGCTTTTGGCGTGCTGGTTGAAACGCTCGAACCAGGCCAGCTTGTAGTCGAACTTCGAGCCCGGCTGCGGATTGCCGTTGGGCAGGTACAGCGACGCAACGATCACGCCGTCGACCTCGGCCTCGATGTAGCGGCTGTGCGTGTCGTCGACGCCGCCGGGCAGCGTGCTCAACCGGGCCTGCGGCGTCGCGTCGCGGGCGAGGATGGCCACGCCATTGAAGGACTTCTGCCCCGCCCACACGGCGCCGTAGCCGGCCTCGCGGATCGCCACGATCGGGAAGGTCTCGCTCGAGGTCTTGAGTTCCTGCAGGCAGGCGACGTCGGGCTGGGTCTCCTCCAGCCATTCGAGCAGCCGCGGCAGGCGGCCGTTGATGCCGTTGACCTTGTAGGTGGCGATCTTCATGGGCGCGGGGCGAGCATTCGACATGCCCGCGGCGGCACCGCGGACGACTGGTGGAAAATGGCGGCTGCGACACGCGCGCGACGCGCCCGTTCCTCGCCACGCCGCCATTCTGGCCGCAGACACCGTCGCCTCGGCGACCCCCACACGAACGATCGGAGACGGCACCGCATGGCAAGCTGGCAGGCCCACGTGGCTCGCGCCCTGATACGCCGGCGCGTGCGCGCGGCGCTGGGCGACATGAGCGACGTGACCAAGGTGCGCAAGTTCATGAGCGCCGCTGCGCTCGCGCCCAAGGGCGTGCGCTGCACGCGCGACGTCCTCGGCGGCGTGCCCGGCGAATGGGTCGAACCGGAAGATGCAGCGGACACTTCGGCGCTGCCGCGACCGACGCTGATGTACGTCCATGGCGGCGGCTTCGTCGGCTGCTCGCCGCGCACGCATCGCGCGATCACCGGCCGCTTCGCGCTGCAGGGCTTTCGCGTGTTCGCGCCCGACTACCGGCTGGCGCCCGAGCATCCGTTCCCGGCGCCGGTCGACGACGTGCTCGCCGCCTGGCGCGCATTGCGAACGCTGCACGACGCCGACGCGCCCGCCAGCCGCCTCGCAATCGCGGGCGACAGCGCGGGCGCCACCCTCGCGCTCGCAGCGATGCTGGCATTGCGCGACGCCGGCGAGCGGCTGCCCGACGCGGCGGCGCTGTTCTCGCCGGCCACCGACCTCACCTGGGCAAGCGAATCGATCGCCGGCAACGGCGAGCGCGATCCGGTGTTCCAAGCGCCTGCGCTCGCCAATCTCGCCAAGGCCTACCTGGGCGCGACTGGCGACGCGAGCGATCCCCGCGTTTCGCCGCTGTTCGGCGACCTCACCGGCCTGCCGCCGCTGCTGGTGCACGTCGGCGCCGAAGAAGCCATGCGCGACGACGGCCTGCGCGTGGCCGTGAAGGCACGCGCCGCGGGCGTGCGGGTCGAGGCCAGCGTGTGGCCCGTCGTGCCGCACGGCTGGCAGTTGCTGGCCGCCCTGCCCGAGGCGCGGCGATCCATCGCCAGCGCCGGCGAGTTCCTGAAGACGGCCACGCGCGACCAGATCGAACACCTGGACACCGTCATCATTGGCGCCGGGCTTTCGGGCATCGGCGCGGCGGCGCAGTTGCAGAACGACTTCCCGGGACGCCGCTTCGCGATCCTGGAGAGTCGCGGCGCCATCGGCGGCACCTGGGACCTGTTTCGCTACCCCGGCGTGCGCTCGGACTCCGACATGTTCACGCTGGGCTACGCGTTCAAACCGTGGACGGACTCGAACTCGCTGGCCGACGGTGGGTCCATCCGCCGCTACATCGTCGAGACCGCCGTGGAGAACGGCCTGGATCGCCAGGTCCGCTTCGGCCACAAGGTGCTGCGTGCCGACTGGTCGTCGGCCCACGCGCGCTGGATGCTGGAGATCGAGCACGCGCCCGACAGCGACGGGCCGCCGCGGCGATCGCGCATCAGTTGCAGCTTCCTGCTCGCGTGCAGCGGCTACTACCGCTACTCGAAGGGGTACGCGCCCGAGTTCACCGGCAGCGCCGACTTCGCGGGCCGTCTCGTGCATCCGCAGTCCTGGCCGCAAGACCTGGCCTATGCCGGCAAGCGCATCGTCGTCATCGGCAGCGGCGCGACGGCCGTCACGCTGGTGCCCGAGCTGGCCAAGACCGCCGCGCACGTGACCATGTTGCAGCGCTCGCCCAGCTACGTGCTGGCACAACCCGCGCGCGACAAGCTCGCCGAGGCGCTGCAGCGCCGGCTGCCGCGCGGGCTCGCCTACCGGTTGACGCGCGCCAAGAACATCGGGGTGGCCATGCTGTTGTTCCAATTCGCGCGGCGCTGGCCCGCGAAGGCCAGGAAGACCTTGATCGGCATGGCGCACCGCGCGCTGGGACCGACCCACGACGTCGCCACCCATTTCACGCCGCGCTACGACCCGTGGGACCAGCGCCTGTGCATCGCCCCGGACGGCGACCTGTTCCGCGCGATCAGAAGCGGCAGCGCCGAGGTCGTCACGGGCGAGATCGACCGCTTCACCGCGACCGGCATTCGCCTGGCCTCGGGCCGCGAGTTGCCAGCCGACATCGTCGTGTCGGCCACCGGCCTGGTGCTGAACCTGCTCGGGGACGTCGCGCTCTCGATCGACGGCGCGCCGGTCGACTTCTCGAAGGCTCTGAGCTACCGCGGCATGATGTTCAGCGGCGTGCCCAACCTGGTCTACACGGTCGGCTACGCCAACGCGTCTTGGACGCTGAAGGCCGGCCTCACGGCGCGCTACGCGTCGCGCCTGCTGGCCTACATGGACAGGCACGGCCTGTCGATGGCCACGCCCGTCCCCGACCCGGACATGGCGACGCGGCCGCTGCTCGATCTCACGTCCGGCTACGTGCAGCGCGTGATCGCCCACATGCCCAGGCAGGGCACGACGGGCCCGTGGCGCGTGCGCCAGAACTACCTGCTGGACTGGCTGGCGCTGCGCTGCTCGCGCATCGCCGACGGCAGCCTGAAGTTCAAGCGCCGCTGACCGGCACCGCGCGGGCATTGGCCCCGCCGCAGCACGGCCTTCGCAGTTGCGCTGCAATGGCAGCCGTCGCCTTGCCGGAGTGCCCATGCCCGCCCTGTTCCAGCCCTTGAAGATCAGTGAACTGACGCTCGCCAACCGCATCGTGATCGCGCCGATGTGCCAGTACTCGGCAGTCGATGGCAACGCCACCGACTGGCACCTGATCCACCTCGGCCACCTGGCGCTGTCCGGTGCGGCGCTGATGACGATCGAGGCGACGGCGGTGCTCGAGGAAGGCCGAATCACGCCGGCCGACCTCGGGCTGTACTCCGACGCCAACGAGGCCGCGCTCGCGCGCGTGATGGCGGCGATCCGCGCGAACTCGCCGATCAAGGTGGCCCTGCAGCTGGCGCACGCGGGCCGCAAGGCGTCGAGCCAGGTGCCGTGGGACGGCGGCCAGCAGATCCCGTCCGCCGACGCCCAGGGCTGGGTGACCGATGCGCCGTCAGCGGTGCCGCACGCACCGGGCGAGGAGGCGCCGCACGCACTCGATGCGGCCGGGCTCGCGCGCGTGCGTGACGCGTTCGCGCGCGCAGCGCAGCGCGCGGCACGTCTGGGCATGGACGCCATCGAGATCCACTGCGCGCACGGCTACCTGCTGCACGAGTTCCTGTCTCCGCTGGCCAACCGGCGCGACGACGAGTACGGCGGCAGTCGCGAGAACCGCATGCGCTTCCCGCTGGAAGTGTTCCGCGCCGTGCGCGCCGCGTTTCCGGCCGATCGTCCCGTGTGGGTGCGGATCTCTGCCACCGATTGGGTCGAAGGCGGCTGGGACGTCGATGACAGCATCGCGTTCACGCAGGCGCTGAAGGACGCGGGCTGCGCGGCGATTCACGTCAGCAGCGGCGGCGTCTCGCCGCAGCAGAAGATCGCGCTGGGCGCCGGCTACCAGGTGCCGCATGCGGCGCGCATCAAGGCCGCCGTCGGACTTCCGACGATCGCCGTGGGCCTGATCACCGAAGCCGAGCAGGCCGAGGCCATCGTCGCCAGCGGCCAGGCCGACGCCATCGCGCTCGCCCGCGCGATGCTCTACGACCCGCGCTGGCCCTGGCACGCGGCCGCGAAGCTGGGCGCGAAGGTGAACGCGCCCAGTCAGTACTGGCGCTCGCAGCCGCGCGAGTTCAAGGACCTGTTCGAAGGCGCGACGCTGGGACAGCGTTAGTCGCCGTCGTGCGCCTTCTTCAAGGCCGCGAAGTCGAACTTGACCATGCTCATCATCGCCTGCATCGAGCGCTGCGCCTTCGCAGGATCGGGGTCGCTGATGTAGCCCAGCAGCGTGTCCGGGCAGACCTGCCAGGTCAGGCCGAACTTGTCGGTGATCCAGCCGCAGGCCATGGGCTGTCCGCCGTCGGCGACGAGGGTGTCCCAGATGCCGTCGAGCTCGGCCTGGCTCTTGACCTCGATCAGGAACGACACGGCCGGCGTCAGCTTGAAGTTGGGGCCGCCGTTGATCGCGGTGAAGCGCATGCCTTCGATCTCGAAGTCCACGGTCAGCACGTCGCCCTTCTTGCCGCCCGGGCCGTCCTGCTGCCAGTGGAAGACCTTGCGGATCTCGCCTCGGCTGAAGACCTTGACGTAGTAGTTGGCGGCGTCCTCGGCCTGGCCATCGAACCAGAGGAAGGGGGTGATCTTCTGCATGCGTGCTCCTGTTGTCTCCACCGCCATGCTGCCTTCGCTTGGCGATCGGGGCAAGCGGCTATCCACTCTTGTCCGACTCGCGGAACTCCATCGCCCACACCTCGCCCGCCTGCCGCGAGTTCTCGCGCTGGCGCAGCTCGACGCGGCGGATCTTGCCCGACAAGGTCTTGGGCAGCTCGCCGAACTCGACGACGCGGATGCGCTTGTACGACCCGAGCCGGGTGCGCGCAAACGCGAGGATGGACTGCGCCAGCTCGGGGCCGGGCGCGAAGCCGGCGCGCAGGATCACGATCGCCTTGGGCACAGCCAGCCGGATCGGGTCGGGCGACGGGATCACCGCGGCCTCGGCCACGGCCTCGTGCTCGATCAGCACGCTCTCGAGCTCGAACGGGCTGATGCGGTAGTCGGACGCCTTGAACACGTCGTCGGCGCGGCCGACGTAGGTGATGTAGCCGTCGGCGTCGCGCGACGCGACGTCGCCGGTGCGGTAGTGGCCGTCGCGCATCGCCTCCGACGTGCGTTCGTCGTCGTCCAGGTAGCCCGGCATGAGCCCGAGCGGGCGCGGCGCGAGCGACAGCGAGATCTCGCCTTCCTGCGCGGGCTGGCCATCGACGTCCAGCAGCGCGACCTGGTAGCCTGGCAGCGGCCGGCCCATCGAACCGGGCTTGAGCGCCTGGCCCGGCGGATTGCCGACCTGCGCGGTCGTCTCGGTCTGGCCGTAGCCATCGCGGATCGTGATGCCCCAGGCGCGCCGGATGATCTCGATCACCTCGGGATTCAACGGCTCGCCGGCGCCCACCAGCTCTCGCAGCGCCGTCTTGTAGCGTGCAAGGTCCTGCTGCATCAGCATGCGCCACACGGTGGGCGGCGCACACAGCGAGGTGACCTTGTTCCTGACCAGCGTCTCCAGCACGGACTGCGCGTCGAAGCGCGCGTAGTTGTAGATGAAGATGGCCGCGCCCGCATTCCACGGGGCGAAGAAGCAGCTCCAGGCGTGCTTGGCCCAGCCCGGCGAGCTGATGTTCCAGTGCACGTCGCCGGGCTTCAGGCCGATCCAGTACATCGTCGACAGATGCCCCACCGGGTAGCTCTGGTGGCTGTGCAGCACCAGCTTGGGCTTGGACGTGGTGCCCGAGGTGAAGTACAGGAACAGCGGGTCGTCGGCCCGGGTCGGGGCGTCGGGGATGTACGCCGTGGACGCCTGCAGCGAGGCCGCGTAGTCCTGCCAGCCCGCCGGCACTTGGCCCGACGCAGCACCGACCACGACGCGCGTGTAATCGCCGGGGAACACGTCGAACTTGGCCGTGGCCGACGCAGCGCAGATCACGTGCCGGACGGCACCGCGCTCGAAGCGGTCGGCCAGATCGTCGGTGCTGACCAGCGTGGTGGTGGGCACGATCACCGCGCCCAGCTTCATGCACGCCAGCATGGCTTCCCACAGCGCCACCTCGTTGGGCAGCAGCAGCATCACGCGGTCCCCGCGCGCCACGCCCAGCCCGCGCAGCCAGTTGGCCACCTGCGCCGAGCGCTCGGCCATGCGCGCGAAGCCGAGCTTGTCCTCGCGGCCGTCCTCGTCGACGATCCACAGCGCGGGTGCGTCGTTGCCGCGGGCCAGCGCGTCGAAGTAATCGAGCGCCCAGTTGAATTCATCGAGCTCGGGCCAGCGGAAATCGCGGTAGGCGGTCGCGTGGTCCTCGCGATGCCGGAGCAGGAAATCGCGCGCGGCCAGGAAGGCGGCCACGCCGGTGCCGGGCGATGCGGTCATGCGTTGTCTCCATGCGCCGTCCGTGCTGGAAATGCAGCCGGCGGCGCCTTGTCGAGGTGTGGAAAAACCATCATGCGGATTCCGCGCAACCAAGCATAAATCACGCTGCCAACGACGGCCCGACAGCGGGCATCATCGGCGCCGTCGCGTCCGCGGCAACCTTTTCGCCAGGGCCGGGCATCAACGGCGCGACCCTCGCGCACGCCGCGACTCGCGGCACAACATTCCAACAGGAGAACCCATGATCAAGACTCTCGCGCTCGCCCTCGCCGCCAGCGCATTCGCCGCCACGGCAATGGCCGCCGGCGCGCCCGCCGCCCCGAAGGACGGGGTACTGGCCACGCCGTCGGGCGCCACCGTCTACACCTTCGACAAGGACGCCGCCGGCAGCGGCAAGAGCAGCTGCAACGGGCAATGCGCACAGAACTGGCCGCCGGTGGCGGCGCAGGCCTCGGACGCGGCCAGCGGCGACTGGTCCATCGTGACGCGCGACGACGGCAGCAAGCAATGGGCGTACAAGGGCTCGCCGCTGTACACGTACGCGAAGGACGCCAAGCCCGGCGACACGACGGGCGACAACCGCGGCAACGTCTGGCACGTGGTCAAGGGCTGATCGCCCGAAGGCGCCGCGGCAGGCCCGCGGCGTCTGCCTCAGGCAGCGAGCTGGGCCGGCGCCACCGGCGCGATGGGGATCACGCGCGAGGCGTTGGCGGCGCGCGCTTCAGCCACGGAGACGGCCGGACGGCAGGCACGCGCCACATCGAAGGTGTCGCGGGCGCAGTCGGTGCAGGCGCCGCAGGCGGTGCCCACGCGCAGTTCGTCCTGCAGCTCGTCGAACGAAGCGCAGCCGTGGCGCACTTCGCGCTCGATGTCGCGGTCGGACACCCGATGGCAGACGCAGACGATCACAGGCGGACCTCCTGCGGTGCTACAAACTTCGGGGTGGCCGTGGACGACATGCGGATGGATCTGGGCGGTGACTCTGGGTGCAAATATAACGCGAATCGTTCGCATTTACAAGACCAGAATCAAGCCCCTTTCATGCTCTAGTTCCGCGTCGGTCGTCTGATCAACTCCTGCTCGACAATGAGAAACGCGCAGCCGGGCTGCGCGTCGCGAGGTCGGCCGTGGCGGCCTTACTCGATCTCGCCCATCATCGACTGCAGGTAGTTCTGCTCGCCCACCTTGGCGGCGACGTCGAGCTGGGTCTCCAGGAAGTCGATGTGCTCCTCGGTGTCGTCGAGGATCTTCTGCAGCAGCTCGCGCGAGACGTAGTCGCGCGCCGTCTCGCAGTACGCGATGCCGTCCTTGATCGTGGCCTGGGCGATGCGCTCGAGCTTGAGGTCGCAGCCCATCGCCTCGAGCAGGGTCTCGCCGATCATCAGCTTGCCCAGGTCCTGCAGGTTGGGCAGGCCGTCGAGCATGAAGATGCGATCCATCAGGCGGTCGGCGTGCTTCATCTCGCCGACCGATTCCTCGTATTCCTTCTTGGCGATCTTGTCGAACCCCCAGTGCTTGTACATCCGGTAGTGGACGAAGTACTGGTTGATCGCCGTCAGCTCGTTCTTGAGCTGCGCCTGGAGGTGCGCGATGACCTGGGGATCGCCTTGCATGGGGAGGACTCCTCGTTCTCGGTGTTCGTTTCGACGGCGCCCATCGTAGCGCGACTGACGCCGTCGAAGACCGCGCGCGCTCAGTGCCCGCCGGAGTCCGCGTTGCGGCTGGCCTCGAACAGGAACCACGCGCGCCGCTCGGTCTCGTCGATCCAGTTCTCGATCAGGCTCGCGCTGGCGATGTCCTTGTGCTCGTCGCACACCTCGTGCGCGGCGCGCAGGCTGGCGGCCAGCTGCGTGTTGTCCTGATGCAATTCGGCGAGCATGTCCAGCGGCGTCACGAACTCGGCGTCATTGTCGGACACGCGTTGCAGCCGCGCGATGTGGCCGATGGAGCGCAGCGTGGTGCCACCCACCTTGCGCACGCGCTCGGCGATCGGGTCGGTCATGGCGTAGAGCTGGTCGCCCTGGTCGTCCAGCAGCAGGTGGTAGTCGCGGAAGTGCGGCCCGCTCATGTGCCAGTGGAAGTTCTTGGTCTTCAGGTAGATGGCGAACACGTCGGCCAGGACGGCGTTGAGCGCGCCGGAGATGTCGCGCGTGGCCTTGGCGCCGAGGTCGGTGGGGGTGGCCATGGCGGCGCCGCGGCGCGCCTTGGCGGCGTCGGCTTTCTTGGGAGACAGCGTCTTCTTCATCGAAATTCCTCCTGGGGTGGGTCCGTCGTCGCGGCGCGACACCGGTGGTCGACAGGTTACCCGCGCGGCGATATCCCCCATGTCCGGACAGGAACTCGACAGCACGGAAATAGCCGTCACTACGCCGCTTATCGGGACTTTGCCGATATATGTCCGCGTTGATAAAGCAGGGGGTTTCCGGCGCTCATCGGGGATTTCACGGACGCGCGGACAAATAGTATTCAACGATCGAAACTGGAGTCTCAACATGACCCAAGTCCGCTCTTCCGGTGGCGCGTTGGCCCCCTTCGCCACCTCCGCATCGAAAAGCAAGGCCAAGGCCGCCAGCCAGCCCGACAAGAAGATCGCAGCCGCTTCCAAGGCAGGCGATGCCACATCCGCGACGGCGGCTGGCAGCGGCATGGGCAAGCACGGGACGGAGGTCACCTTCGGCCAGGAAGCGCTGCACGCGCTGGAGGGCACCGCCAAGTTCATCGGCGAGGCCGTGCTGACCGGCGTCGAAGACATCGGCGAAGCGGCCTACTACTCGGTCAAGGCGGCCGGCACCGGCATCGTGGATGTGGCCAAGGGCGTCGGCACCGGCGTTATCGACAGCATCAAGGGCATCGGCGAAGGCATCTCCGACACCGCCACGGCCGTCGGCCATGGCGTCGTCCACGTCGAAAACGCCATGAGCGACCTCTGGGGCGTGGCCACCACGGGCGCCTCCGACGTGACCAACCTGGCGACCACGCTGGGCGCGGACGCCGAAGTGGTGGTGACCGACGTCGGCGCCGCGGCGACCGACGTGGGCACCAGCGCCAAGGCGGTGCTCTCGGGCGTCGGCAGCGCGGCCAGCACGGCGGCCAGCTACGGCACCTACGTCGTCCAACAAGGCGGCAAGGTGCTCAACGAACTGACCTGACGCGCGACGCGCCAGGATTTCAATAGCGACGGTGCACCCCGCGCCAGCGGCTGGCCCACAGGATCAGCCACAGCAGCACCGCTTGCAGCGGCAATCGCAGCCACAGCAGCCAGACCGGCACCGGGAACTGGTCGTGGATGCGCAACATGTAGATGTTGGCCGGCGTGACCGCCAGCGTCAGCAGGAACAGCCCCCAGCCGGCGGCGCGCCGCGTCCACGGCAGCAGCAGGCCGAATGCACCGGCGAGCTCCAGCAGGCCGGAAAGCAGCACGACGTCGGGCGCGTCGGGAATCTGCGGCGGCACGATGCGCGCCTCCAGGTCGGTGAACGCGAAGTGCGCAAGCCCGCCAAGCAGGAACCAGCAGAACACGAACCACAGCGCGACGCGTTGCCAGCGCGTGCCGCGGCGCACCGGCTGCGACGATTCGGCCGAGACGAAGGGCAGGTAGTTCACGCGATGCAGCCTGCGCGTCGAAGACAGGGAGGATGGGCCGGGCCAGGCAGCAGGAATATTGTCACGGTTCGCGGTGTCCGCGCGCTCGCGGCGCGGTCGTAAGTTTTCAGGTTCGGGCCATGATCGCCCAGGCGCTGCGCGACCTTGGGCTATCGCAACGCAATATGAGTAACGAATCCCTCCGCGGCCGAGCAATTCCGTTTGGAATCAGCGTCCCGAATCTTCGAGTTGCTGGCGGCGCAGTTGCCCCTGGCGTTCGAACATCCAGCCCGGATATTCGACCGGCAGCGCGCTCGCCTCGCCCAGCGCCTTCAGCTCGGCGGCGTCCAGGGTGACCTTGGTGGCGGCCAGGTTGTCGGCCAGCTGGTCGGGCCGCTTGGCGCCGACGATCACGCTGGTGACCTGGGGCTGGTGCAGCAGCCATGCCAGCGCGATCTGCGCCACCGAGACGCCCTTGGACTGCGCGATGGGCCGCATCGCGTCGATGACGGCGTCGGCGCGGGCGCGCTCCACCGGCGGGAAGTCGAAGCTCTTGCGGCGGCTGCCGGCCTGCGCGTCGGCTCCCGTCTTGTACTTGCCGCTCAACAGGCCGCCCGCCAGCGGACTCCACACCATCAGGCCCAGGCCTTCGCTCCTGAGCATCGGCACGATCTCGCGCTCGAGGTCGCGGCCCGCCACCGTGTAGTACGCCTGCAGCGATTCGAAGCGCGACAGTCCCAGCCGTTCGGCGATGCCCAGCGCCTTGACGATCTGCCAGGCGGCCCAGTTGGACACGCCCACGTAGCGTACGTGGCCCTGGCGCACGAGCTGGTCGAGCGCACGCACGGTCTCCTCGATCGGCGTGGCCACGTCGAAGCCGTGGATCTGGTAGAGATCGATGTGATCCAGCTGCAGCCGCTTCAGGCTGGCCTTGACGCCGTCCATGATGTGGCCGCGCGAGGCGCCGCGGCCGTTCGCGCCGGGCGCCGTCTCGCCGAACACCTTGGTCGCGACGACCACGCTCTCGCGCGAAATCTTGAGGTTCTTCAAGGCCTGGCCGGTGATCGTCTCCGAGACGCCGCCGGCATAGACGTCGGCCGTGTCGATGAAGTTGATGCCGGCGTCGATGGCCTGGCCCACCAGGCGTTCCGCGTCGGACTGGCCCAGGTCGCCGATCTGGCCCCAGATGCCGTCGGTACCGCCGAAGGTCATGGTGCCCAGACACAGTTCCGACACGAACAGGCCGGTGCGGCCGAGGGGGTGATTGCGCATGGACGTGCTCCGTGAAGAAGACAGATTCGGCGTGCAGCATAGGTGCCCGCGCAAAGACACGCGGGCCATCGGGGTCATGACGAGGCTTGCGCGTTTCCACCGATACGCCGCCTCCGGCCGACATGCAGAATCGCGCCGCTGGAACCGGTTCCAATTTCGCTGAAAATTCTCCAGCTCCTATTCCCTGCCGTGCCCGAAAGTCTTTCTTGAGCAACGCCATTCCGCCCATTCTTCCGCCCGCCGGCTCGGCGATGCTGCGTCCCGATTTCCTGTTCGGCGCCGCCACCGCCTCGTACCAGATCGAAGGCGCCACGCGCGCCGACGGCCGCCTGCCCTCGATCTGGGACACCTTCAGCGCCACGCCGGGCAACACCCATGACGGCGACACCGGCGAGGTGGCCTGCGACCACTACCACCGCTACCCGCAGGACGTCGCGCTGCTGGCCGACCTCGGCTTCGACGCCTACCGCTTCTCCATCGCGTGGACGCGCGTGATGGACGAGCGCGGCCGCATCAACGAACGCGGCGTCGATTTCTACAGGCGGCTGCTCGACGAGCTCGACGCCAAGGGCATCGCCGCGTGGGCCACGCTGTACCACTGGGACCTGCCGCAGCACCTGCAGGATCGCGGCGGCTGGCTCAACCGCGACACCGCGCACCGTTTCGCCGACTACGCCCAAGCAATGGGCCGCCTCTTCAAGGGCCGCATGGCCGGCTGGATGACGCTCAACGAGCCCTTCTGCTCGGCCTACATCGGCTACTCGGAAGGCCGTCACGCGCCGGGCCTGGCGGACGAACGCTACGGCGTCGAGGCCATGCACCACCTGCTGCTGGGCCATGGCCTGGGCACCGCCGCGCTGCGCGCCATCGACGCCACGCCGGTGGGCCTGGTCCACAACATCACCGGCGTGACGGCCGCCAGCGATTCGGCCGCCGACCGGCTCGCCTGCGAGCGCGCGCACGCCAGCAGCAATCACTGGGTGCTGGACCCGCTGTTCCTCGGCCGCTATCCCGAGCCGCTGCGCGCGCTGTGGCCCGAGGCGGTGGCGCCGATCCGCGACGGCGACATGGCCGCGATCAGCGCGCCGCTGGACTTCATCGGGATCAACTACTACTTCCGCCAGGTGGTGGCCAGCGACGGCGCGCACGGCTTCGTCGTCAAGACGCAACCGGGCGTCGAGCGCACGCAGATGGGCTGGGAAGTGTTTCCCGACAGCCTGCGCGACCTGCTGCTGGAGTTCAAGGAGCGCTACCCGGCGCTGCCGCCCGTCTACATCACCGAGAATGGCCTGGCCAGCGACGACACCGTGGTCGGCGGCCGGGTGCGCGACGAACAACGCACGCGCTATTTCAACAGCCACCTGGCGGCCATCGACGCGGCGATGCGCCTGGGCGTGGACGTGCGGGGATTCTTTGCGTGGTCGCTGATGGACAACTTCGAGTGGAGCTACGGCTACGAGAAGCGCTTTGGCATCGTCCACAACGACTACGACACGCAGGTGCGCACCCCCAAGGACAGCGCGCTCGCGTTCCGGCAATTCCTGCGGGAGCGCAAGGCCGCGCCCTGACCTCGCCGGCGTGACCGCTGGCCTCGAACAGACATGGCAACCATCAAGGACGTCGCCAAGCTGGCCGGCGTGGGCGTGGGCACCGCCTCGCGCGTGATCAGCGGCAAGGGCTCGTTCTCCGAGGCGGCGGCCGAGCGCGTGGAGGCGGCCGCGCGCCAGCTCGGCTTCCGCCCGAGCGCGATCGCGCGCGCGCTGTCGCTGCAAAGCACCGGCACGATCGGCGTGTTCGTTCCCGACTTCAAAGGTCCGTTCTATGGCCCGCTGCTGGACGCCATCGACGCCGAGCTGCGCCGGCACGATCGCCACATGGTCGCCACCAATCGCTGCGGCGTCGAGGACACGCGCCAGCAATCGCTGGACGGAGCACGCTTTTTGATCGAGCGCGAATGCGACGGCATCATCCTGTGCAGCACCGCGCTGCGCGACGCCGACTTCGTGCAGCTGCGCCGTGACTTCGCCAACCTCGCGATCGTCAACCGCGAGGTCAAGGGACTGAAAGCGAACTGCTTCAGCGTCGACCACCGCGTCGCCGGCCGCGCCGCCGCAGACGCGTTGCTCGCGCATGGGCACCGCCGCATCGCGGTGATCGCGGGGCCGGCCGGCGTCGGCGACAACAGGCAGCGCCTGCAGGGCCTGTTCGACCGCCTCGGCGAGGCCGGCATCCCGATGGCGTCGGTGCCGGTTGAAGAAGGCGACTTCAGCGCGCCGTCCGGCTGGGCCGCGTGCGAGCGCCTGGTCGCTCGCAAGACCAGGATCACCGCCCTGTTCTGCGCCAACGACCAGATGGCCATGGGCGCGATCGGTTGGCTCGGCAGCCACGGCATACGCGTGCCGCAGGAGTTGTCCGTGCTGGGCTACGACGACTCCGACGTCGCAGCCTTCCTCTGGCCGCGCCTGACCAGCGTGCGCATCCCTGTGGCCGACATGGGGCTCAACGCCTGCCGCATGCTGCTGAATACCCGCTTCGGCTCGGATCTGGCCGTCGTGCGCAAGTTCGAGCCGACGGTGGTGATGCGCGATTCGCTGGCGCAGGCGCCCCGCGGGTAGGCATCGTCGCTGTGCGGAGCAGGATGTTCGTGGGGGTCCAGTGCCGCCCGATCCGGTGAACGCCGCTCTTCGGCGCTACGATGGCGCAACTTCAAGGAGCCGCTCATGACCCGCTACGCCAACATCCTCGAAACCATCGGCCGCACGCCCGTGGTGCGCATCAACAAGCTCGCGCCGGAAGGCGTCGAGCTGTGGGTCAAGGTGGAGGCCTTCAACCCGCTCGGCTCGGTCAAGGACCGCCTCGCGCTGGGCGTGATCGAGGCCGCCGAGAAGAGCGGCGAGCTCAAGCCTGGGCAGACGGTGGTCGAGGCCACCAGCGGCAACACGGGCATCGGCCTGGCGATGGTGTGCGCGCAGAAAGGCTACCCGCTGGTGGTGACGATGGCCGAGAGCTTCAGCGTCGAACGCCGCCGCCTGATGCGCTTCCTCGGCGCCAAGGTCATCCTCACGCCAGCCGCCGAGCGCGGCACGGGCATGGTCAAGAAGGCATCGGAGCTGGCCGCGGCGCATGGCTGGTTCCTGACGCGCCAGTTCGAGAACGAGGCCAACGCCGACATGCACTCGCGCACGACCGCGCGCGAGATCGTCGCCGACTTCGCCGGCCAGCGGCTGGACTACTGGGTGACCGGCTTCGGCACCGGCGGCACGCTGCGTGGCGTCTCGCGCGTGCTCGCGCAGGAGCGGCCCGACACGAAGATCGTCGTCTGCGAGCCGTCCGACGCCCCGATGCTCACCAGCGGGCTGCCGCAGGACAGCAACCCGGACGGCAGCGCCAGCGTCAGCCACCCGTCGTGGAAGCCGCACCCGCTGCAAGGCTGGAGTCCCGACTTCATCGGCAAGCTGACGCGCGACGCCATCGCCTCCGACCTGATCGAACGCGTGGTCACCATCAGCGGGGCCGACGCGATGCACTGGAGCCGGCAACTGGCGCAGAAGGAAGGCATCTTCGTGGGGACGTCCAGCGGCGCCACCTTCGCGGGGGCACTGGAAGTCTGCAAGAGCGCGCCCAAGGGGTCGGTGGTGCTGTGCATGCTGCCCGATACCGGCGAGCGGTACCTGAGCACGCCGCTGTTCGCGGATGTGCCGGTCGACATGACCGAGGACGAACTGGCGATCATGCGGTCGACGCCTTCGAGCCATTTGCTGCCGAAGACTTGATCTGTTTGGTTTGGTTGGTTGGTTGGCTTGAGCCGTTTCGTGCCGGCTTGGTCTGAGCAGGGCCGGTGGGGGACTCTTCCTGGCTCCTGTCCCTCCTTGGCCCTGCGGGCCAATTCCTTCCTTGACCTCGCCAGGAAGAGTCCCCCACCGTCCTTCGCTGGTGGCGGCTTGGCGGGGATTCAAAAACTGCTTCCAATTTTTTAAAGTTGTTTTGGCATCGTCGGGCCATCGAGGCCGCGACGATGCCCGCGGCCGTCGTGGTCACTCGCCGTCGGACTTGACGCGAACCACGGGCCAGTGTGCCGGCCTTCCTTCTCGTGATGGACGAGGCGCGACGCCTTCGGCATCGCGCTGCTGGGGGCGGCGCTGCGCGACATCTTTTTTTTCAGCACCGCGGCGGCTGCAATGGCTCAACCAAAGCCGATCGGCGCAAAGGACGAGTTGTCCAGCAAGGCAGCATATCCGACACGCAACGCAACGCATTCGACAAGCCCCGCAGTGCGAAGGAGCTGCGGATCGTCCATCACG
>Ga0302279_10001103_pt1 | contig 39337 bp, 29 predicted proteins | sample III_Bog_N3_3_FD_194541 | JGI IMG/M metagenome (GOLD analysis project Ga0302279, IMG submission 194541) | Peat permafrost microbial communities from Stordalen Mire near Abisko, Sweden - III_Bog_N3_3 | ecosystem: Environmental > Terrestrial > Soil > Wetlands > Peat | place: Sweden: Abisko...
AGACAAGGCCGATCCTAATCCGTTCCCTGAAACCCATTGCGCTGTTGGAGGCACTGGAGCGACAGGTTAGCGCCGGGACTTGACCCGATTCGTGACCCACATCGCAGTTCTTGGCGTGCGGTTGTGTTTCCCGCTTAATATATGAGGCGCGATGCCGATTGCGCGCGCCCGCCGTGTACTGCTTCGCACAATCGGCAGCCATATGCCCGCCCTGAGGCGGGGCGCCCATCGGGGCAACGAGGGAATCATCATGACCAAGGCATTTCGCGCATCACCCGACGTCATCATTCGCACCTCGAAGTTCGACGAGGCCACGCGCTTCTACACGCAGGTTCTCGGCCTCGAGGTCGCGCACTCGACCGCAACGCTGGTGGGCTTGGATGCCGGGGCCTTTCGCTTGTACTTGGAGCCGGGACCCGATCATGGACCGGTGTTCGACTTCAGGGTGCCCGACTTCCGGGCCGCGAAGCAGGCTCTGCTGGCGGCGGGCTGCGCGCTCGTGGAGGAGGATCCCGCCGTTCCGAAGTGCTACCTGCGCGATCCCTTTGGGCTCGTGTTCAACATCGAACAGTCGCCCTTGATCGCTTGAGGCGCGCCGCCCGATGCGCGGCGGGTTCCTCAAGGCGAGTTCGGGGGGTTGGTCTTGACCGCAGGCGCGGTGGACGCGGCGCCCGGCGCGGGGTTGGCGGCCGTGGGGTCGTTGGATACCTCGCTGGGGGCGACCGGGGATTCGGGCTGGCCCAACAGTTCGGCCTTGTCGGCCGGCGACTCGCCCGAGAGATCGGCTTCCAGGCCGACCGTGGCGATCACGCCGTTCGCTTTCTGCAGCACTTCACGCGCGTAGTCCCAGTGAATGGCGACGGTGCTGTCGCCCACCGTCTTCTGCAGGAGCGCGGAGAACTGATTGAGGTCCGGTTCGAAACTCTGGCCCTCGGCATCCACGGGCGGATGGGCTTCCAGCAGCAATTCGCCATCGACCCACGCCACCTTCAGCGGTTCGTTGATGAGCCGCACGGTCGTGCCCACCGGGATGAGCGGAAACAGCGCCGCCACGTCGTCGGGATACATGCGGATGCAGCCGTGAGTCACGGCAAGACCCACGGCGATGGGGTTATTGGTGCCGTGAATCAAATAGGTGCCTTTCCCCGCCGCCAGCCGCATCGCGAACGCGCCCAAGGGATTGTCCGGGCCCGCCGGCACCACCGGCGGCAGAATTTCCCCGGCGGCGGCATGCTCCTTGCGGACCGATTCCGGGGGGTACCAGACCGGGTCCTTGATCTTTTGAATCACCTGGGTCACGCCGAGCGGTGTGCGCCAGTCCATCTTCCCGATGCTGACCGGATAGGTGATCACCTCGCGCGAGCCGTCGCGGCGGGGCTTCGGGTAATAGTAGAGGCGATGTTCGGGAAGGTTCACCACGATGCCTTCGAGGGGAACCGGCGGCAGAATGTGGCGGCCGGGAATCGTGATCTTCGTGCCGGCGCCCGGCAGCCAGGGATCGACGCCCGGATTGACGCGGATCAATTCCTCGGAGCCCAGGCTGTACTTGCGGGCCAGATCGTAGAGCGTGTCCTCGTATACCGTGGTGTAGGTTTGATCCTCGCCGACGATGGGGGGCGTGTCCTTCGGAAGCTGGTAAACGGTCGCCTGCGCCGTGCTCGCCAGACTCAGCAACCACGCCAGCGTCGGTGCGGCGAGGATATGAACTCTGATTTTCATGACCTTATAGCCTATCACGAGCCGAGCGGCCGCTGCCCGGGTTGATCCTGCATGGCAGCGCGCGCCGCCGCCATGGTGTGGACGTCGAGAGAGCGGCGTGTGCGTAATCCGCGGTGCAGAGGCGCGCGCGGTGGCGTTCACGGCGCGATCACGGCATCATGGCGCCCTTCTTTCGTCCACCCCAGCGCCAGGTTCAACCTCTGTGTCCTTGTTAAGGCAACTTCGCGGTCGCTTCTCGAACGACCTCGCCATCGATCTTGGCACCGCCAACACCCTGATCTACGTCAAGTCCAAGGGGATCGTGCTGAACGAGCCTTCGGTGGTGTCGGTGCAGAACGAACCCCTGCGCGGCGGCAAGGTGGTGGTGGCGGTGGGCGCGGACGCCAAGCGCATGCTGGGGCGCACGCCGGGCCACATCACGGCCGTGCGGCCGATGAAGGACGGCGTCATCGCCGATTTCACCTACACCGAGAAGATGCTGCAATATTTCATCAACAAGGTGCACGGCGACCGCTGGATGCGCCCGAGTCCGCGCGTGCTCGTGTGCGTGCCCGTCGGCTCGACGCAGGTCGAGCGGCGCGCCATCAAGGAATCGGCCGCGGGAGCCGGCGCGCGCCGGGTGGACATCGTGCCCGAGCCGATGGCGGCCGCCGTTGGGGCGGGGTTGCCGGTGCACGAGGCGCGCGGTTCCATGGTGCTCGACATCGGCGGGGGCACCTCCGAAGTGGCCGTGGTGTCGCTGAACGGCATCGTCTACGCCGCGAGCGTGCGCATGGGCGGGGATCGCTTCGACGACGCCATCGTGCAATACGTGCGGCGCAATTACGGCATCTTGATCGGCGAGACCACCGCGGAGCGCATCAAGATCGAGATCGGCTCGGCCTATCCCGGCGACGTGGTGCGCGAGATCTCGGTTCGAGGGCGCAATCTGTCCGAGGGAGTGCCGCGCGGCTTCACGTTGAACTCGAACGAGATCCTGCAGGCGCTCGAAGAGCCGCTGCAGGGCATCGTGAGTGCGGTGCGCCAGGCGCTCGAGGAGACGCCCCCGGACTTGGGCGCCGATGTCGCCGAGCGCGGGATCGTGATCACCGGCGGCGGCGCGCTGCTGCGCGACATCGACAAGCTCATCATGAAGGAGACCGGACTGCCGGTGGTCATCGCCGACGATCCGTTGACCTGCGTGGTGCGGGGCGGCGGGCGCATTCTCGAACTCGCGGATGAGTCCGCCCCCGGGGCCTTCGGGCTGCAGTGAGCCGCGGCCGGGCGATCACCACCGCGGGATCACGGGCGCGACGTTGGAGCGCGACACCCACCCGGTCCTGCCCGCGGCCGTACGCACCAGCACGAACTCATCGTGCTCCGCCGCCAGGGCCACGACCTCGGCCTCGGGCAGCGTGAATACCGGATCGCCCATGGGCACGGGCGATACGCGTACGGGAGCGCCCGCGGTCACAACCACGGCCGAATGCAGCGCGGGCCACAGCACGGCGCATTGGCCGGCCATCAATCCCAGGAGCGCGATGCCGGCCGCGGCAGCGCCGCGGGACGTCCAGGGATACCGGGTCGTGGCCACCGCCGCACCGAGCAGCAGAATCCCGGCCAGCCCGAGCCATGACATCGCGACGGGGCTCGCCCGCGTCATGGCGCGGGTCCACGCGTTCGAGGCCGCGCGCAGGTCGGCCGCGACGTGGGCCGAGCGCTGTACATAGTGCAGATTGGCGGCGATGTCGGGATCCTCTGGCGCGAGCAACGCGGCGCGCTCATAGTTCAGCACCGCGAGGCCCGGCTTTCCCGCCCGCGCATAGGCATTGCCCAGGTTGTAGAGCGCGGCCGCCGAGTATCCGGGCTCGGCCGCGCGCGCGGCGCCGCTCCACGCCGCCAAGAACAGGCACATCATCGCAACCGTGCGGCCGCTCATGCACCCTTCTCCGGCAGGATCCGCCGGCGCACCACCTCGGTCCAACGCGCATAGTCGGTCGTGGTCGGCGGGTGGCCCGAGTAGTGGGCCTCGTCGGCGAGGGCGAAGATTTCACGCGTGTCCTCGCTGGCGCCCTCGGTGCCCTCGACCTCGAGCACGGCGGCTCGTGCAATGCTGAAGAACTCGGCCGCGTTGGCCGCCTGCGCCGCCGCCTCGAGCCGTTGCAGGACGCGGCCTGCGGCCTTCGCGGTGCGCCGCGACGGTGCGCGCGGCATCAGCGAGCGCCGCCGGCCCAGCCAGCCGCCGGCGATCAGTAGCGAGAACAGCGCCGGCGCGGCGATGTAGCGCGCCTGCAGATAGGGCGGAACCAGGGAACGGTGCGCGGCGCCGGACAGCGCATGATCGGGCCGCAGGCCATCGGCGGCGGCGGCCGTGCCCGCCGTCTTGCCGGCGGCCGCGGGCGGCCCCGCGGATGGATCGGCCGCGGAGGGCGTGATCGCGACGGCGAGCGGCGCGCTGCGGGCGACTTCGTAGCGGCGCGTCGCCGGATCGAAATAGCTGAAGGACAGCCCGGGGAGGGTTTGCGGGCCCGATTGCGCCGCGATCAGCGGCTGCTCGAAGATTTTCTCGCCCCGGAAGCCGACGGGGTCGCTCGCCTTGAAGGAGGACTTCGGCGGGTAGGTTTTCCACGCGTCGAGATGATCCAGCATGGCGCTGTCCACGCGGTCGAAATTCCCGGTGCCGGTCACGTGCAGGCGCAGCGTGAGCGGATCCCCCACCGCGGCCGTGCTCGACGACAGGTCATCCGCGATCTGGAAGGAACCGACGGCGCCGCTGAAATCCGCCGGCCGGCCTGCGGCAGGCAGCGGCAGGACGGTGAGCTCCGTCGCGGGGCTCGTCACCGTGATCTCCTTGGAGACGGTGACGCCGAAGTAATTCTGGAAGAACGGGTCGCCCAGGGCGTCCTCGAGCCGCGACTCTCGCGCCGGCCGGGTCTGCACCCGCACCGTGAGCGGCGATTCCACGGAGAGCGAGAACTTCCCCGGCTTGATCGGCGCGAGCACGCTGTGCCAGGTGAGCAGCGTGAATTCCCGGCCGTCGACCAGCTTCGGGGTGCGCTCGGGCTGGCGGGACAGGTTGTTGAGCGTGAAATCCGCCCCGCTGAGCGTGGGCAGGCCGTTGAGCGAGCTGACGAAGCCGTTGCGCATCCCCACTTCGATCTCGACGGGAATGCTCTCGCCCACGAAGACCTCCCGCTTGGGCAGCACCAACCGCACGTAGGCCGAGCCATCGGGCGTCATGCGGATTCCCTCGGCGCGCGTCGCCGCGGAATTCACATTGCCGGGACCCGGGGGCTTGTCGGGCGCGTCCTCCGCATCGACGCGCAGGACCAGCGGCTGAGACTGCGGCGTGATCCCGGGGATGGTGTAGATGCCGGCGGCCCTCGGGGTGACGCGCACCATGATCGCCGTGCTCACCAGCGTCGCGCCGCCGACGATCTCGACGCGGTGCGACTGCCCGACGACCCGAAAGTCGAGGCCGTTCACCTCCGGCAGGGCCAAGGGAGCGTTGCTGCTGCCGGAACTCGTGATGGTGAGCTCCGCCGATTGCCCCATGGTGATGCGCGCGGGCTCGAGGGTCGCGTTGACCAGCGGCGCCGCGGCCGCCGCCGACATCCACGCCGCCAGCGCGAGGAGTCCGCAGCCGCGGGTGAAGCATGGCGTCATGCTACCAATCTTTGGCCGGCGGCGACTGCTCGCGCAAGTCGCGGCTGTTGACGGGCGACATGGGCATGTGGTGCTCGTCTCCCTTGACCGAATCGAGCAACTCGCGCGCCTCTTCGCGGGTCATCTGTCCCGGTTGAGGCGGCTCGGCCTCGCCCTGGGCCTCATCGGTCTGATCCTCGGGATTGCCGCTGGCCTGACCCTGGCGCGGCGGCTGGTCGGCCTTGGGCGGCGGCTGCCCACCATTCTGCGCAGAGTCCTTCGGTTGTTGCGGCGGCTGCTGGCCCGCGCCCTGCGGCGGCGGCTGGCCCTGATTTTGCGGCGGCTGCTGGCCCGCGCCCTGGGGCGGCGGCTGCCGGCCCTGATCCTGCGGGGGCTGCTGGCCCGGCTTCTGATCGCTGTTCTGCGGCTGCCCTTCCGGTGGGTTCTTCGAGTTGCCCTGACCCTGACCCTGCTGCTGTTTGCCGCCTTGGTTTTGTGGCGAGTTCTGCTGCAGGGCGTCGATCTTGCGCTTCACCAGGTCGCGGTTGTATTTGGCGTCGGCGTCGTCGGCGCGCAACTGCAGCGCGGTGTCGTAGGCTTTGACCGCATCGTTCCACTTCTGCAGCGTGTCCTGCTGATTGGTTTGCTCGGTGGCCTGGCCCGCGCGGTACAAGGCGTTGCCGAGGTCGTAGTAGGCGTCTTCCTGATCCGCCAGGCGTTTGGGATTGCTGGACGGCGATTTGGCGATGGACTGCTGGAAGGCCGCCACGGCCTGGGGGAACTTGCCTTCGCGGTATTGCGCGGTTCCGAGATCGTAAGGCAGCGCGGGCGTGCCCGGATCGCCCTTGGCGGCATCCGCGAAGGCTTTCTCCGCGGCGGCGTAGTCGCCCTTGTTATAAGCATGGGCCGCGCTCAGCGAGTCGGCGCGCGCCGCGCCGTGCGGCACCGTCAGCAGTGCGCACGCCATCGCGGCGGCGGCGCTCGGGACGCCGCGGGCCACCGCCGGCGGTTGTGCCGCCGCGCGGCGCCTGCGCCGGCTGCCCACGCTCAGGCTGAGCAGCAGCAGCCCCAGGGAGGCGCCCAGCGGCCATTGGAAGCGATCGATGTAGAGCCGTTGGCGGCGCGAGGCGAGGTCGTGCTTGGCGAGCGGACCGAGGACGGTCTTGTAAAGATACTCCAGGCCTTCGCCCTGCGTTCCCAGCGGCACGTAGATGCCTCCGGTGGCGGCGGCCAGCGCGGTGAGTCCCGTTTCGTCCAGCCGGGATTTGACGAACTGGCCCTGCTCGTCCTTTACGAAGCCGCCGCCTTGCTCCGGCGCAATCGGAATCAGATCGCCGTTTGCGGTCCCCACCCCCACGGTGAAAATCTTGAGGCCCTGTTGCTTGGCCTCCTGCGCCGCGGCGAGCGCGCCGCCCTCGAGATCCTCGCCATCGGTGACCAGAATCAGGATCTTGTCGCTCCCCGGCCGGCGCTGCAGAGCCGCCTGTGCCTCGTGGATGGCGCTCGCCAGGTTGGTGCCGCCCCGCGGAACGGTGTTGGTGTCGATGGCGCCCAGGGTCTCGTGAAACGCGCCGTAGTCGAGCGTGATCGGGCACGCCAGGAACGCGGTGCCCGCGAAGGCCACGATGCCCACGGCGTCGCCGTCCAGCTGGTTCACGAAGTCGTCGATCGCGAGCTTGGCGCGCGCCAGGCGGTTGGGCTTGACGTCGGGCGTGGTCATGCTGCGCGAGGTGTCGATGGCGAACACGATGTCGTTGCCGCGGCGGGTGATCTCCTCCCAGCGAAAGCCCCACTGGGGACGAGCGAGGGTGGCGAACAACAGCGCCAGCGCGAGCAGGTAGAGGCCCCGCTGCAGGCGCCGCCGCGCCACCGAGATGGATTGGGTGAGCTCGCCGCGCAGGTGCTCGGCCACGAATCGGGCCAGCGCCGCCTGCTGGCGCCGGTCGTAGCGGCGCCACAGCCAGAGCATCGCCGTGCACGCCAGCGCGCCGCCCAGGAGCCAGCCGGGGGCGGCGAAAATCACGGCAATCTCCGGTAGCGCGTGTGCTGCAGGAGCGTCGTGAACCCCAGCAGCGCGAGCGCGGGGACCAGCGCCCAGGAGAACAGCTCATCGTAGTGCTCGAACTTCTGCACGGTCTGGGCGGTGGTCTCGAGCTGATTGATCTGCTCGTAGATTTTCTTCAGCGAATCCGTGTCGGTGGCGCGGTTGAACTTGCCTCCGGTCTCGTCGGCAATGGTCTGCAGCGTCTTCTCGTCCACGTCGACCTTGGCCATGATGATGTGCTGATTGCCGGCCTCGTCCCGCACCGGGATCGGCGCCTTGCCGCGAACGCCCACGCCGATGGTGTAGATCCGGATGCCGAGGGCCTTGGCGGCCTCGGCCGCGGCCAGCGGGGACAGCTTGCCGGTGTTGTTCACGCCGTCGGTGAGCAGCACCACCACCTTGGATTTCGCGTGCGTGCCGCGCAGGCGGTTGACGCTCGCCGCAATGGCCGATCCGATGGCCGTGCCGTCGTCGGATTGCCCGATGCTGACGCGCTCCAGGTTTTGCTGCAGCCAATCGTGGTCGAGGGTGACCGGGCTCACGAGGTACGGACTGCCGGCGAACGCGATCAGGCCGATCCGGTCGTTGGGACGCTGGTCGATGAATCTCGAAACCACCGATTTGACGACCTCGATGCGGTTCACCCTCTGGTTGTCGATGAGAAAATCCAGCGCCTGCATCGAGCCGGAAACATCGAGCGCCAGAACGATGTCGATGCCGTTGGCGGTGATCTCGGTGCGGCTGTTGCCCCGCTGCGGCCGCGCCAGTCCGGCGATCATCAGGGCCGCCGCCAGCAGGGACAGCAGCCACAGCCAGTTCCCGGCGCGGCTGCGGCTGCGGCGCGCCACCTCGCGCGCCAGGCCCACGTGGGAATACTGGACGGCGGCCACGGGCCCGCGGCGCCCGCGCCACAGGGCCACCAGCGGCAGCAGCGCCAGCGCCCAAAACCACTCCGGCTGCAGGAAGCGGATCATGCGCCGCCCTCCGAGGGGGCGCCCGCGTCGGGGTCCGCCGCTTCGGGCTCGGGCTTCGAGGTTTCGAGCACGAAGGCGCGCGCGGCGAGGTGCAGCGATTCCATGTTCTGCAGGGTGAGCGACAGGGCGGCAAATTTCACCAGGTCGCATTGATGCAGGAATTCCGACAGCAGGACCCGGTGGCGCAGCAGCGCCGACTCCGGCGATTCGAGGAGATCGTGCAGGAACTCCTCGGTGGTCTGATGCGTGGCGGTCACGGCGAAACGCCGCTCGATGTAGGTGCGCACGATGTCGGACACCGCGATGGAGAACTCGCGCGCGCGCGCCGGTTCCATCAGCGGGCGGATTTCCTCGAGGCGCGCGAGCGCCGCCTCGAAGGGCAGCAACGCGCGGGTGCGCCGTCGGCGCAGCCGCCGCCAGAGCAGGAAACCCAGGAGCGCGAGCAGCACGACGCCGCCGATCGCCGCGGGCACGAGCCACCAGGGCAGCACGAGCTTGGGTCCGCGGATGTCGCGAATGTCCTCGCCCGCCGCCATCGCGATCCGGCACGCCGCCGCCGGCAGCGCCGCGAGCGCCAAGCGCGCTGCCCGGGATCGATGACTCATGCCCGCCTGCGCTCCCGAGTCTTGAAGAACCGTTGCAGTGCGGGGATGTACGGGGTATCGGTGCGCAGCTGCAGCGTGTCGACGCCCTCGGAGCGAAAATCGATCACCAGCCGCCGGCGGCGTTCCTCGGCCGCCGCCTTGAAGCGCTTGCGGACGGCGGCGCTCGCGGTGTCGAGCTCGATGACCTCGCCGGTCTCCGCATCCTCCAGCGCCAGGATGCCGACGTCGGGGAGCTCCTGCTCGTGCGGATCCTCGACGTGCACGGCCACCAGATCGTGGCGGCGGTTGGTCTGGCGCATGGCGCGGCACAGCGCCCCGCGGACCGCGGCCGGGTCGCCCGGCGCGACGAAATCCGAGATCAGGAAGACGATGGCGCGCCGATGCAGCAGGTGATTCACCACGTCGAGCGCCTTGACGGTGTCGGTGCCGCGGCCCTGCGGCGTGTGAAACAGAATGTCGCGCACCACGCGCAGCACGTGGCGCCGCCCCTTCTTGGGCGGCAGGTAGCGCTCGATGCGGTCGGTATAGAGCACCAGGCCCACCTTGTCGCTGTTGCGGATGGCGGAGAAGGCGAGGACGCTCGCGAGCTCCGCCGCGAGATCCCGCTTCGCCTTGGCGCCCGAGCCGAAATTGCCCGAGGCGCTGATGTCGACCAGCAGCAGGATGGTGAGCTCGCGCTCCTCCGTGAATTTCTTGACGAAGGTGCGGCCGGCCCGCGCGGTGACGTTCCAGTCGATGGTGCGCACCTCGTCGCCGGGGGTGTATTCGCGCACCTCGTCGAAGTCCATGCCGCGCCCCTTGAACACCGAGTGGTAGGCGCCGGCGAGACTGTCGTTGACCATGCGGCGGGTGCGGATCTCCAGCTGCCGCATGCCGCTCATGATGGCCTTGTTGGACTTCTGGGTGTCGGCGGCCATGGCGTCAGGGCACGGGAAGCGCGTCGAGGATCTTCTCGATCAGGTTCTCGGAGGTGATGTTCTCGGCCTCCGCCTCGTACGTCACCGAAACGCGGTGGCGCAGCACGTCGAGCGCCACGCTCTTCACGTCCTGGGGCGTGACGAAGTGGCGGCCGTTCAAGAAGGCCATGGCGCGCGCCGCGAGCGTGAGCGCGATGGTGGCGCGCGGCGACGCGCCGTTCTGGATGTAGCCGTCGAGCTTGAAGGAGGCCGCGGCGGGCGGGCGCGTCGCGAGCACGAGATCGACGATGTAATCCCGGATCTTGTCGTCCACGTAAAGATCGCTCACCACGTTGCGGGCCGCGACGATCTGCTCGGCCGACACCACCGGCCGCGGCACCGGCAGGGGGGCGGTGGTGGCCATGGCGTCGAGAATGGATCGCTCCTCCGCGCGGCTCGGATAGGTGACGAGGACCTTCATCATGAAGCGGTCGATCTGCGCCTCGGGCAGCGGGTAGGTGCCTTCCTGCTCCAGGGGATTCTGGGTCGCGAGCACGAGAAAGGGGTTGGGCAGGGCGTAGGTCTCGTCGCCGAGGGTCACCTGGCGCTCCTGCATGGCCTCGAGGAGGGCGCTCTGCACCTTGGCGGGGGCGCGGTTGATCTCGTCGGCGAGAATCAGGTTGCTGAAGATGGGGCCGTGCTTGGTGCGGAACTGTCCGTCCTGGGGGCTGTAGATCATGGTGCCGACGATGTCCGCGGGCAGCATGTCGGGGGTGAACTGCAGCCGCTTGAAACGCACGTCGACGCACGCGGCGAGGGATTTGAGGGCCAGCGTCTTCGCGAGGCCCGGCACGCCTTCCAGCAGCACGTGGCCGTTGGTGAGCAGCGCCACCAGGAGCCGGTCGATCAGGTGCTTCTGTCCGATGATGACCCGGCCGATTTCCTGCTGCAGCGGCCGCACCCAGGACGAATTCTCCAGGACGTTGTCGCGCGCGGCCCGCATGCCGGCGTTGAGCTCCAGGGGCACCGGCCGCAGCTCCTGGACGGCCGGCTTCGGGCCCGGCTGGTACTTCGAATCCGATTTGGCATCGCCCAGGGGCGGGGCGGTTCGTTCAGTCATTGCCTTGTCCTTCTCTTGCATGGGCCTCATCCGGCTTGGGTTCGCGCACGGCCGGGCCGCAGATTTTAGCAACGGCCGCCGACGACGAGGTGATTGATGGCCGCTCCGCGCGGCCATCGGCTTAGAGCGCCCCGAAGCCCTCCGGTTCCCTCGTCGTTTCGGGGACAGGGGCGTTCCGGCGGCCGGGGAGCTCCGCGGGCGCGAGCGTGGCGCTCCCTATTCGAAGCGGTAGGTCACCGCCAAGCCGATGGTCCGGGGCCGCATCAGGTATTCGTCGCGGTAGTTCGGCGACACGTCGGCCGTTCGCAGGACCGGTCCCGCGACCGTGACGCCCTCGATGTTGGTCAGGTTGTCGACGTAGAGGCGCGCGGTCCACTGCGTCCCGATGAGCGCGCTGGCCGAGGCGTTGACCGTCGTGAAGCCGCCCAGCTGCTGGAAGCCGGCCGCCGAGGCGTCGATCTGCGTGGTCACGTCGCTCCGGTACGCGGCGCCCACATGCGCCTGCAGCGTGACGCCGCTGGCCACGGGGTGAGTGTAGGTCGCGCCGAGGGTGATGGTCTGCTCCGGAACATACGGCAGGCGGTCGCCGTCGTTGGCGCTCAGGATGGTCGCGCCCCGATCGGTGATGGTGAAGGCCCCGGCGGTCTTGGCGTCCGAGTACCCGTACCCCAAGGTCGCCGACCAGCCGTAGCCGAGTTCCGCTTCGAGTTCGAGCTCCACGCCCTGGCTGATCGCTTCGCCGCCGTTCGCGACGTAGGCGCTGCCGCTGTAATCGAACAGCTGTATTTGGATGTCGGACCAGTTCATCCGGTAGATGTCGCCGCTGAAGCGCAGCCAGTTGCCCGCGGTGCCCTTCAGGCCGATCTCGTAGTTTTTCACGGTGTCGGGCTTGAAGAAGGCCGTGTTCGGCGAATCGCAGAAGGCGCAGGTGCCGATCGCATTGGCGTTCGCGCCGCCGTGGCGGAAGCCCTCGGAGAACGTCGCGTAGGCGCGCAGTTCCGGCAGGATGGCGTAGCTCGTGTTGAGCTTCCACAGGTGATTGTGGAAGTTCTGCTGGCCGGAGGCGAGGGTCGTGCCCAGGGCGTCGGTGAGGTTCTGCGGATACGGCAGCGTCGAGTACAGCGGACCGCCGTAGGGAATGGTCTGCACCAGGCTCTCGTCGACGTTCTGCCAGAACACGCGCGCGCCGCCCGTGACCTGCCATTCCGGCGTCAAATGGCGGGTGAGCTCGCCGTACAGCGCGCGGTCCTTGAACCCCGAATTGCGCGCGTAGGTATAGTTCTCGTCGATGGGCGACAGGGCGCTCGGCCGCGTGCCGCCGTTGTACTGCTGCAGATAGTCCGCGAAATTGGCATAGGCCGGCAGACCCAGGCCGTTGGCCAGATTGTACTGGTTGACCGCGTTCGCGGACCCCGGCAGCTCCGACCAGGCGGCGAAGCCCGGAACCGTCTCGTACTGGTACAGATCGTTGATCTGGCGGCGAAAGAACCCGCCGACCGTGTAATCCCACGCTCCGCCCGCCTTGGACACCAGGCGCAGCTCCTCGACATAGGACCGGTCGCTGTAATTGGTGAAGAACTCCGTGGTCGCGCGCGGATAGTTGCCGTAGAGCTGCGGGGAAATCGCGTTGTAGGAGAGCAGGAACGGCGACTCATCGTAGCTGCTCAGGTCCTGATTGCGCGTATACGACGTCGACGAGGTGATGGTCGCGAAGCCGAGATCCCCCGTCAGCGTGAGATCGGTGAGGTCCACCACCCGATGGTCCGGGGCGATCGGAATGTAGGCGGCGTCCGTGTAGGACAGGCCGTCGGTCTGGCGCGAGAACGCGTTCGCGTGATCGTCCTGCCATTGATAGGACAGCGTCGCGTCGAACGCCGAGCTGACATGCCACAGGAGCGAGCCGCGCACGTAAGCCGACGTGGCCGAATCGATGTCCTTGAGGGTCTGCGTGGCGAAGTTGCTGCCGAGCGGATCGGACGGGTCGGCGAGCACCGGCTGCTGGTTCTTGCCGAAGATCACGGCGTTGGAGGCGTTGATGAATCCCGAGATTTCCTTGTAGCCGCCGCTGATGCGCAGCGCCGCGGTATCGCCGAGCGGGACGTTCAGCAGGCCGTTCGTGGTGTAGGTCCCGTTGGCGGCGCGGCTGGTCTCGGCGCCGTCGACCGACAGCTCCGCGATGAATTTCGACGGATCCGGCGCGTTGTGAATGATCTTGATGGTGCCCGCCACCGCGCCCGAGCCGTACAGCGTGCCCTGCGGTCCGCGCAGCACTTCGACCCGCTCCGTATCGGTGAGATTGAGGTTGACGAACAGCGGCACCTCATCGACGTAGGTCGACACCAGCGGCACGCTCTCCCACGGCAGATACGCCGTTCCGCCCGGATCGTTGGCGTTGAGTCCGCGAATCACGATGTTGCTGTTGCTGCTGCCGGCGCGGGGCCCGAGGTCGGGAATGCTGATGCCCGGCAGCAGGCGCGCGATCTCGGCGAGGTTGGTGACCCCGGCCGTGCGCAGCTCCGCGCCCGAGACCGCGGAGATGTTGTAGGGCACGTCCAGCACGTTCTGTTCGCGGCGGCTGGCGGTGACGATGATTTCCTCGAGCGTGTCGCCCGGGTCGGCGGCTCGCACCTGGGGTGCGCAGCCGAGCGCGGCCGCGATGGCCGCCGCGAGCGTCCGGTTCGGATGTCGGATCTGGATCAATGGAATCTCCCTTCGAATCGAAAATCGCGTCATACGTATGGCAGGCGGACGCTAACGCCGCCACCCCTGCTTTGCAAGGGCACAGTCCATGGCTTAAAGTGCCGCGATGACCCAAGACACGTCACGCGGCAGCGTTCAGCCATCGATGTACGACAATGCTTCCCCCGCACCGGCGGCGCCAAAACGCGCACCTGCCGCGCGTTGGGTGCCGGGGATTCTGGTGATACTGTGCGGCATGGTCAATGCCCGTGCCGATGCCGACCCGCAGCCGAGCCCCGCCATGCTCGAGGCCGTGCACGGCCTGGTCTCGTTCATGAGCGCGCCGCACAGCGCGAAACTCCCCGACGTGCTCGCGCCGCGCGGCCTGTGCATCGTCGAGAACTTCGCTCCGTTCATCTTTTGCGGGGCGAACGCGGCCACCGTATGGCAAAGCGCGTACGCGGCCCACTCCGACGGCGAGAGCGGTCTCGTGGCGCAGTTCGGCGCCGCGCAGGATTTCAGCGAGTCGGGTGGCCGCGCCTATTTCTCGCTGCCGACGACCTGGACCGGGATCCTGAACGGCCGGCATTTCGAGGAGCACGGCGCCTGGGCTTTCGTGCTGGAGCGGGACGGCGTGAAGTGGCGCGTGCTCGGCTACGGCTGGGGCGTGACCTCGCGCACCGACGCGCCGCCGGGCTAGCGGCCGCAGCACGGACTGCATGTCGACGAGACCCGCGGCCCGTGGGCCGCGGCGGCAATGTGATCCGCGTCGCAGTCCGCGCGTCGGGTCCGCCCCCGCGGCCGAGTGCGGGCGAGCGGTTGCCGATACAGGGGCTTACCGCACAAAACCACCTCCTGCCGGTCTGACAGAATGCCTTCCATCCATGAATAAGGCATCGAGTTCCGCCGGCGCGCTCCAGCGCCCCGTTCATTCCGGTTCCCGCTCGGCGGGCCGCCGCCAGGCTCTGTGGGAGTCTTTGAGCGTCTCGCTGGGCGCATGGGTCGTCGTCGGCGCCGGCATCCTCGGCCTCTGGGAGTCCTCGACCCATTCCATCCGCGAGAACTACCGTCATTATCTCATCGGCCTGGCCCAGACCGCCGCCACGCTGGTGGACACCGATCTGCACGATACGATCCGCCGGCCGGAGCAGCGCAACAACCCCGACTACAAGCGCGCCGTCGCGCCGCTGCGCCGGATGAACCGGGCGGTGGCGGACGTTCATTACGTCTTCACCGTGATCCGCGACGGCTCGCAGATCCGCTTCGTGCTCGATTCGGGCAATCCGGCCGGCGAGAACGGCGCCGTGGTCGACGATCAGGCGAACGTGCTGGAAATCTACGACGGTCCGCATCCCGCACTCTGGGCGGCGCTCGGCAGCGACGGCGTGCCGGGGCATCCGGATGCGAACGAGGAGCCCGTGCGCGACAAGTGGGGCTGGTTCATGACCGGCGCCGCGCCCCTGGTGAACGCCGCCGGCCATCAGGTCGGCGCCGTCGGCGTCGACGTGGATGCGAGCATCTATGTGGCGCGCCTGGCCACGGCGCGCAACTGGGCGATATTCGGCCTCATTCCGGCGGGAGTGCTGATCACGCTGCTCGGCGCCGCGTTCTATCGCATCCGCATGCGCGGGCTCGCCGATGCCCAGTCCGCCATCGACAACGCCGAAGCCGCCGAACGCGCGGCCGCGGTGCTGGCGGCGGAGCGCCAGCGGCTGAGCGCCGTCATCGAGGGGACGGACGTCGGTATCTGGGAATGGGACATCGCGGGCAAGACCTGGGTGGTCGATCAGCGCTGCGCCGCCATGATCGGCCGGTCGGCGGAGGAGCTGTCGCCCATCGCCTTCGAGGCCTGGCAAGCCCTCGTACACCCCGACGACCTGCCGCTGCTGCACAAGGCGGCCGAGGCCTGCATGCAGACCCCCGAGGCGACCTGCGTCCACGAGTTTCGGATGCTGCATGCGGAAGGGCATTGGGTCTGGGTGCTCACGCACGGCAAGGTGATGGAGCGCGACGCCGATGGTCGGGCGCTGCGCATGGCGGGCATTCACCTGGACGTCTCGGCGCGCAAGGCGGTCGAGTTGTCGCTCAAGGAAAGCGAGATCAAGTTCCGATCGCTGTTCGAGCTCTCGCCCGTGGGCATCGCGCTCAACGACCTGCGCACCGGACAATTCCTGAAGGTCAATGACGCGATGGTGGGCCCCACCGGCTATACGCGCGAAGAGCTGCTGGAAATGACCTATTGGGACATCACGCCGGCCAACTACTCGACCGGCGAGACGACCCAGCTCGAGGCCATGGAACAGAGCACCCGTTACGGCCCCTACGAGAAGCAATACATCCGCAAGGACGGCAGCACCTACGCGGTGCTGCTCTCGGGCATCCGCATGACCGACGCCTCGGGCCGGGACGTCATCTGGTCGATCGTGCAGGATATTTCCCAGCGCAAGGCGATGGAGCTCGCGCTGGCCGAGGCCGCGCGCAGCGACAAGCTGACCGGGCTCGCGAATCGCGCCATGTTCATGGAGCGCCTGCAGAAGGCCGTGCTGCGCGTGCACTCCGGCAAGCAGGCGATGTTCGCCGTGTTCTTCCTGGATTTCGACCGCTTCAAGCTGATCAACGACACGCTGGGCCATGAGGCCGGCGACGAGATGCTGCGCCAGATCGCCGGCCGCCTGCGCGGCGCCCTGCGCTCCGCGGACGCCGCCGGGCCCGATCTCAGCGGGAACGTGGTCGGCCGCTTCGGCGGCGACGAGTTCCTGGTGCTGATCAACGACCTGACGAGCCACGCCGATGCGGACGTGATCGCCGAGCGGCTGCTCCACGCGCTGTCCCTGCCCTACGACATTTTCGGCAGCGAGCTGCGCTCCACCGCCAGCGTCGGCATCGTCACCAGCGACAAGAACTATGCGAGCGCCGAGGACGTGCTGCGCAACGCGGACGTGGCGATGTACGAGGCCAAGCGCGTCGGCCGCGGCTGCTCGGTGATCTTCAACGAGGCCATGCACACGCGGATCACACGCCACGTCATGATCGAGCACGGCCTGGAGAAGGCCATTGGCACCAGCGAGTTGAGCCTCCTGTACCAGCCGATCATCGAACTGGAATCGGGACGGATGATCTCCGCCGAGGCCCTGGTGCGCTGGAACCATCCGGAGCTCGGCGCCATCTCGCCGTCCGAGTTCATCCCGATTGCCGAGGAATCCGGCACCATCGCGGCCCTGGGCCGGTGGGTCATGAAGGAGGCGTGCGAGGCCCTGGCGGGCTGGCGCCGCTCGGATCCGCTGCGCGCGCCGCGGACCATCAGCGTCAACATCTCGCGCGCCGAGCTCGCGCTCGGCAAGCGGCTGCTCGACTACCTCCTCGGCACGCTGCAGGCCGCCGGATTGCCGCCGCAATGCCTGCAGCTCGAAGTCACCGAGCGCGAGGTCATGAAGAATCCGGAGGCCTCCTCCGAGCTCATGCGCGAGCTGCGCCGCCTGGGCGTCGGACTCGCCATGGACGACTTCGGCACCGGCACCTCGAGCCTGCGCTTCCTGCGCGATTATCCCTTCACCACGATCAAGATCGACCGCTCCTTCATCAAGGACCTGAACACCGGCGCGGACGTGCTGGCCGTCATGCATGCGACGATCCGCCTGATCGAGAACCTCGGCATGATCAGTCTCGCCGAAGGCGTCGAGGAGCCGGCGCAGCTCGCCATCCTGCAGTCGCTCGGCTGCCGGTGCGCGCAGGGATATCTTTTCAGCCGGCCGATACCGGCCGATCAGCTCCTGGATGCGCTCGGGACGGGCGCCGACACGCGCTTCTACGCGGCGGCGGGCTAGGACCGCGCCGCTGCGGTCACGCCGTTGATTCCGGCGGGCTCCCGCCGGCCGTCTTTCGCCCCTGTACCCGGCCATCGCTTCACGATAGGCTCGCCGGGTGATCCCGACCGAGCACGCTTCGCATCAAGAGGTGCTGCGGCTGTTGTCGCGACAGGACTTGGCGGGCGCGGCTGCCGCCTGCCGCGCACTGAACGCCGCGCACCCGGCCTATGCGCCCGGCTGGGTGACCGCCGGCACGCTCGCGCTCAGGCTCGGGAACGCGCGCGAAGCGCTGGAGCGTCTCGACCGGGCGCAGGCCCTGGCCGGCCTCGATGCGCAGATCCTGCTGCACAGGGCTTGTTGTCTGCATGCGTTGCGGCGCATACCCGAGGCGATCGCCGCCGCCGATGCGGCGCGGCACCGAGCCGCTGACGATCCCCGCATGTGGGATGCGATCGGGGGCTTCTACAGCCGGGCCGGCGATCAGGCGCGCGCGCTTGCGGCCTACGAGGAGGCCGTGGCGCTCGCGCCCTCGCAGCCGGGCTATCTTTACAACCGGGCGACGGTGCGGCGCTACCTCGGGCAGCTGGCGGAGGCCGAGGCGGACTTCGACCGCGTGATCGCGCTCAATCCCGCCGATTACGAGGCCTACACCACCCGTTCGGACCTTCGGCCGCAGACGCCGCAGCACAATCACATCGCGGCGCTCGAAGCGCTGCTGTCCGCCGGGATTCGCGACTGGCGCGGCGAGGTCCAGATTAGTCATGCGCTCGCCAAGGAATGCGAGGACCTCGGCCTCTATGAGAAGTCCTTTGCGCTGCTCGAGCGCGGCGCGAGCCTGCGGCGCCGGCACCTGCGGTACGACGTCGGCGTCGACGTGGCCACCGTCGACTGGATCATGGAGGCCTTCCCGTCGAGCGCCGAGCCGGCGCTCGACGGCGTCGATAGCGGCGCGCCCATCTTCATCCTCGGCCTGCCGCGCAGCGGAACCACGCTGGTCGAGCGCATCCTCGGCAGCCACTCGCAGGTGGAATCCGCGGGCGAGCTCACCTGCCTCGCCCGGGCTATTGTCGATGCCGCGTGCCGGACGGCAGGCTGCGCCCAACTGCCGCGGCGCGAACTCGTGGCCTGGTCGAGCCGCATCGATTTCGCCGCTCTCGGGCGCGATTACCTCGAGCGGGCAGCGGCCTCGCGCACCGGACTCAAGCCGCGCTTCACCGACAAGATGCCGCTCAATTACCTCTACTGCGGCATCATCCATCGCGCGCTGCCCGGCGCCAAGATCATTCACCTGGCGCGCAAGCCGATGGCCGCCTGCTACGCCATCTACAAGACCCTGTTCAAGGACGGGTATCCCTTCTCCTACGATCTGCACGAGCTGGCGCGCTACTACGGCGCGTATCGCCGGCTGATGAGCCACTGGCGCGCGACCCTGCCGGGGGTCATCCTCGACCTGAGCTACGAGCAGCTCGTGGCCGCGCAGATCCCCCAGACCCGCCGGGTGCTCGAGCATTGCCATCTCGCCTGGGACGAGGCCTGTGTGGAGTTTCATCGCAATCCGTCGGCGACCACGACCGCGAGCGCCGCGCAGGTGCGCCGCCCGATGTACGACTCGTCGATCGCGCAGTGGCGCCACTACGAGCGGCAGCTCGAACCCCTGCGACGGGCGCTGCTGGCCGAGGGCATCGACGCCGCCGAACTGGATTCCTAGGCGGGCGCCGCGCCTCACCCCGCGTCGAGCGTGACGTCGGAGTGAATGTCGCTCTCGTCGGAAAATACCTGGGCGGTGAGGGCATCGGCGAGCCGGTTCAATTCGGGCCCCAGGATGCGGTCCTCGACCAGCGGCGGCACGTGGTCGCGCACCAGGGCCAGGAACTCGCGCAGAGCCGGGGGCGCCGGGCGGTCGGTGACGTAGAGCGCTTGGGAGGCGACCACCGCGAGCATGGCCAGACAGGCATCGAGGCAGCGCCCGGCGCGCTGTTCCTTGGTCCACGCGAGGAACGTGGGCGTCGCCACGTCGTCCTGATTGGAGGCCGAGTCGCTGCCGGGAATGAAGGTGCGCTGCGCGGCGGCCTTGGCCATTTCGATGTAGCCGGCGGTGGCCATCGGCGCGTAGCCGATGTTGCCGCGGCCGTCGCTTTCGCCGGGCTGGCGGCCGATCAGCAGCAAATCGGGCATCTGCGAGACCCGGCCGTTCAACAACTTCGCGCTGTGCCGGTCGCAGAGCAGGCACAGGTCCGCCCAGATCGCGGCCAGGTCGTCGAGCGCGGGCGTCGCCATGGCGTTGTGATAGCCGCCGGTGCTGATGGCGCGGCCGTAGGGGTGTTTCAGGTCGGGCGGCAGATACACGGGGTTGTCGCTGATGGAGGAGAGCGACACCGTGGCGGCATCCGCGGCGCCCGCGGCCGCGCGGTGCGCGTGGCCGAGGATGCGTGGCACGATGCGGTAGCTGACCGGGGCCTGGTAGGTGCGCAGCCCCTGGGCGGCGCTCGAATCGAGCAAATAGGCGCGCAGCGCCTGCAGCGCCGCGGCTTCGTGCTTGTCGCCCCACAGCCCGTCGAGTGCGGCGTCGTAGTGTTCGATCGGGGCCCGGAACGCCTCGATGGACAGCGCGAAGGTCTTGAATGCCAGACGCAGGCGCCGCTGCGCCGCGATGGCCGTGTCGGCGACCAGGGCGGCCGCGCAGGGCGAGCCGTTGATGAGCGAACCGCGCTCCTTGACCTCCAGTTCGAAGGCGGTCGAGAGCGGCGCGAACAGCGGGTAGAGGGCCAGAATCTCGCCGGCGCCGCCCTGGCCCGCGGCGGCGATCCGCGGCAGCGGGCCGCCGTCCAGCATGGCGGCCACGGCCTGCGCAATGCGCGGCGAGGTGGCGGCGTGGCCTTCGAGAAAATTGGTCAGGCGCGCCAGCACGATGCCGCGCACGGTGCGTTCGGGCAGATAGTCGCCGAACGCGATCGCGGCGGGGAAGGGCTTGATGCGGGCGTGGCGGTTCCTCTGTTCGATCGTCAGGCGCTGCCCGGCCTGCTCGCCCATCGCGGTGGTCACGCCGTACACCACCACGGACGGGTCGCGCTCGATCATTTCCAGGAAGGAGGCGCGGCTCGAGGCGATGCGCTGCATTGCGTTCTCGGAGATGCGCACCGGTTCGCGCCGCCAGGCCACGCGGAAGAAGGCGTCGAGATTGACGTCCCAGCGATTGTTCAGAATGACGGTCAAGGATTCACCTACAGCGTGCCGCCTGTTGCGCCGGCTCATTTCATTAACCTTATTCCACTTTTGCGGCCCGGCGATAGGGCTCAGTCGACAAATCGAGCCGCTCGAGCAGTGCCGCCTGAACCTTGCGCCGATTTCGGGTAAACTGCGCCCGCCGGAACGGACGCGCCCCCGAGGGGCGCCGATGCACCCGATTTGCGGGCACGACGTGCGCGCCAGCCACGTTGCGGCAACAGCCAACGGACGTTTTTCACGCGCGCTCAGGCTCTCTGGCGGGGTGCGGGTATTTCTTAAGGTGTGGGTACATGCTTGCAACCTCCAATGTCGCGATTCAATTCGGCGCGAAGCCGCTGTTCGAACAGGTCACGGTCAAGTTCGCCGACGGCAACCGCTATGGGCTGATCGGCGCGAACGGCAGCGGCAAATCGACCCTGATGAAGGTGCTGGGCGGCGATCTGGAGCCCTCCGCCGGGGACGTGATGCTGCAGGTCGGCATGCGGCTCGGCAAGCTGAACCAGAATCAGTTCGGCTACGAGGACGATCGCGTGCTCGACGTGGTGATGCGCGGGCATGCCGAGATGTGGAAGGCGATGACCGAGCGCGACCGCATCTACGCCGATCCGAACGCTACCGACGCGGATTACATGAAGGCGGCCGATCTCGAGAGCGTGTTCGCCGAGTACGGCGGCTACGACGCCGAGGCGCGCGCCGCGGCCATCCTCACGGACGCGGGCATCCCCGAATCGCGCCACAACGGGCCGATGCGCGAGGTGCCCCCGGGGTTGAAGCTGCGCGTGCTGCTGGCGCAGGCCCTGTTCTCGCGGCCGGACGTCCTGCTGCTCGACGAGCCGACCAACAACCTCGACATCAATTCGATCCGCTGGCTGGAGAGCGCGCTCAACAACTACGACGCCACCATGGTCATCATCAGCCACGATCGGCACTTCCTGAACCAGGTGTGCACGCACATGGCGGACCTCGACTTCCAGCAGCTCAAGATTTACCCCGGCAATTACGACGATTTCATGCTGGCCTCGGTGCAGGCCCGCGAGCGCGTGGAGGCCGCGAACGCCAAGGCCAAGGACCGGATCTCGGACCTGCAGGAGTTCGTGCGGCGCTTCTCGGCGAACGCCTCCAAGGCGCGCCAGGCGACCTCGCGCAAGAAACAGCTGGAGAAGATCAAGATCGAGGAGGTGCGGCCCTCGTCGCGCCAGAATCCCTACATCCGTTTCGAGCAGGCCCGCAAGCTCTACCGCTCGGCCGTGACGGTCGAGAAGCTCTGTTTCACGTATCCGGGATCGGACCAGCCCGTGTTCAAGGATCTCGACCTGAACATCGAGGCGGAGGAGCGCGTGGCCATCATCGGCCCGAACGGCGTCGGTAAGACCACCCTGATGCGCTGCCTGGCGGGCGAACTGCGGCCCAGCTCGGGGCGCATCGTCTGGGTGGAGAACGCCCAGGTCGGCTATATGCCGCAGGATCCGCAGGCGGAATTCGAGGAGAAGACGGACCTGTTCTCCTGGATGTCGCGCTACACCGGCAAGGCGGACGACGACCAGATCGTGCGCGCGACCCTCGGGCGCCTGCTGTTCTCGGGCGAGGAAACCAAGAAATCGGTGAAGGTGCTGTCGGGCGGCGAAAAGGGCCGCATGATCTACGGCAAGCTGATGCTCACCCGCCCGAATGTGCTGTTGCTGGACGAGCCCACCAACCACATGGACATGGAGACCATCGAGTCGCTGCAGATCGGCCTCGAGAAGTATCCCGGCACTCTGATCTTCGTCTCCCACGATCGGGAGTTCGTGGGCGGCCTCGCCACCCGCATCATCGAAATGAAGCCCGGGGGCGGCATCGTGGACTTCCGCGGCACGTACGATGAGTACCTGAAGGCCCAGGGAATAGAGGCCTGAGCGCCCGGCACCGCTGCGCGGTCGCGGGGTGCCGGAAAATTGTGATGAACCCTTGAAATTCAAGGAGAAGCGTTAAAGATCGACCCCTGAGTGCCGCTAGGTCTGAGGGTCCGAAGCTCACACTCGAGCCTAGGGAGAACATGAAAAGCTCGATCGACCTCGGCATCGCCCGATCCGGGATAGGACTGTCCCGATCCGCCATTCGTTTCGTGGCGCCGGTGCTGATCGCGCTCTTCGTGCTGCTGACCGCGGCCGCGAGCAGCGTCGAATTGCTCTCGATCATCCGCGCCTATGTGGGCGGCGAGGGCCTGTATTCCAAGGGACAGAAGAACGCCGCCATCTATCTGGCGCAGTACACCTACTCGCATTCGCAGGACGACTGGGCGCAATACCAGGCGGCCATCGCCGTGCCGCTGGGCGACCGCCGGGCGCGGCTCGCGCTGCAGGGGGACTCCCCGGACCTCGCATCCGCCCGCCTGGGGTTAATGGCCGCGGGCAACGATCCCTCCGACGTCGCGGGCATGATCCGGCTGTTTCGCTGGTTCGGCCACGTGGGTCCGGTGAAGCGGGCCATCGAGATTTGGACCGACGCCGATGCGCTCACGCAGAGGATCGTCTCGCTGGGCGACCGGATGCGCCATGCCGTGCTCACCGGGAGCCCGCAGTCCGAGGAGCAGACGATCCGCTCGGAGCTGCACGACATCAACGGCCATCTGACCGGGCTCGAGAATCGGTTCTCCTCGACCCTGGGCGCCCTGGCGCGCCTGACGCGCAGCGTCTTGATCCTGGCGTTGGGGCTCGGCGGCCTTCTGACCGGCGCCCTGTGCGTGCGCGTCACCCGTGCGCGCCTGCGCGAGCGCGACCGCGTCACGGAGCTGTATGCGGCCTTGAGTCAGACCAGCCACCTCATCTTGCGGGTGAACAACCAACAGCATTTATTTGACGAACTGTGCCGCATCTGCGTGAACAACAGCGGCATGAGCCTGGCCGCGGTGAGTCTCGTCAACGCCGATGCCTCGCGGCTCGATCTCGCCGCCATCTACGGGTCGCGTCCCGCGCACGTCGAGGCGCTGACCAGCCCACCCGAGTCGCGCCTGAACTGGCAGCTGGACACGGCGGCCCTGGCGCTGCGGGAGGGCCGCTCGACCGTGGTGAACGCGCCGGCGGGGTCGACGAACCGCGAGCCGGAGGGCAAGCGCGGGACGGGCGTCGTGTTCCGTTCGAAGGCGTCGTTCCCGCTGCATTGCCGTGGCGCGGTGGTGGGCGTGCTCTCCGTGTTCTCGGAGGTGCCCCATTTCTTCCAGGCGGACATCGTCGATCTCATGGAACAGCTCGCCAAGGAAGCCTCCTTCGCGCTGGAGAACCTGCAGCGCGAGGACGAGCGCCGCTATCAGGCGGCCATCCTGGCGGACCAGAACCGGATCCTGAACCTGGTGGCCTCCGGCGCCGGTCTCTCATCGATCTTCACCGCGGTGGCGCAGTTCCTGGAGGCGCAAACCAAGGGCGGCCATTGCGCGCTGGTCGCCCTGGACCAACTGGGCTCGCAGTACACCCTGTGCGTGGCGCCCACGCTGCCGGACGGCTTCGAGCGCGCGTCCACCCGCGCCTCCCTGACCAGCGGCCCGTGCGCGGACGTGATTCGTCACGGCCGTCCCATGACGGTGCTGGACCTCGACTACTATGCGCTCGATGCTCCGCGCCGCGAAATGCTGCGTCAGGCCGGCCTGCATTCGGTCAGCGCCTGGCCCATCGTCGGCAACAAGGGGCAATTGCTGGGCGCGCTCGCTCTGTACCACGCCGAGCGCGGGACGCCCGGCGCCGTGAACGCGGATCTCGTCAAGATCTGCACCGACCTCGCGGGCATCGCCATCGAGACGAGCTGGGCCGCCGAGCGGATCTGGCGCCTGGCGCACCACGACGAATTGACCTCGCTGCCGAACCGCCTGCATTTCAACGATCATCTGTCGCGGGCGCTGGTGCGCGCCAGGCGCGTCGGCGAGCCGGTGGGCGTGCTGTTCCTCGACCTGGACCGGTTCAAGGTGATCAACGACACCCTGGGACACAGCGCGGGCGACCAGGCGCTCTGCGAGGTCGCCAAGCGCTTCCACGCGTGCCTGCGCGGCACCGATCTACTGGCCCGCGTCGGGGGCGATGAGTTCATCGTGCTCGTGGAGCACGTGCGGGAGACCAAGGATCTGGCGAAATTCGCGGAGCAGCTCCTGGATGTCGCGTCGGGCGCCGTGACCATCGACGGCCAGGAATGCCACCTGTCGGGCAGCATCGGCATAGCGATCTTTCCCGACGATGGCCAGGACAGCGCCACGCTGCTCAAGAACGCCGACATCGCCATGTACCGGGCGAAGAGCGCCGGAAGGAACAACTACCAGTTCTTCTCGAACGAGATGGACGATCACAGCGTCGACCGGCTCGCGCTCGAGAACCAGCTGCGCCGCGCGCTGGCGCGGCGCGAGTTCGTGGTGCACTACCAGCCGAAGATCGACGTCGGCTCGGGCCGCATCTCCGGCGCGGAGGCCCTGGTCCGGTGGCAGCACCCGGACCGCGGATTGCTGCCGCCGGGCGAGTTCATCGGCGTGGCCGAGGAGCTCGGACTGATCGGCGCCGTCGGCCGCCTGGTGCTGGAAACGGTGTGCGTGGACGCGCGGCGCTGGCTCGATCAGGGACTGCCTCAGATCCGCATCGCCGTCAATCTCTCGGCCCGGCAGTTCGAGGAGTCGCGCCTGATCGAGGACCTGAACCACGTCCTGCTGCACACCGGGTGCGACCCCTTCTCGCTCGAGTTCGAGATCACGGAGAGCGTGCTCATGACGAGTCCGGAAAGGGCTCTGGAGATGCTCGAGCAGATCAAGGAGCATGGAATCACGCTGGCGATCGACGACTTCGGCACCGGGCATTCCTCGCTCGCGTACCTCAAGCGCTTCCCCGTCGACAGCCTGAAGATCGACCGGACGTTCGTGCGCGACCTTGCGGTGGATCCCAACGATCTGGCGATCACCAAGGCCATCCTCGCCATGGGGCATTCCATGGGACTCAAGGTGGTGGCGGAGGGCGTGGAGACCGCGCTGCAGCTCGAGATGCTCAAGCGCTTCGAATGCGACGAATACCAGGGGTACCTGTATTCCGGGGCGGTGGCGGCGCCGGAATTCGAGCAGTTCCTGCGGTCGCTGGCCGAGGCGCCGCGGCAAGACGTCCCGCGCGCGCTCCCCTCGCGCGGCCGGCCCGAATCGGCGCGGCGCTAGCCTTAATAATTCATGAATTGAGAAAACACAAAGGCCTTGATCGTGATAGAAAAGCTGTACCAAGAGCGTTTTCAGTCACAAAAAAGGCCTTTGCATGGATGACGATAGCACACGACAAAGTGTTCTGTTTTCGGATTTGGTCGGCAAGTCGGTGGTGGTCAAATTTGACCAGGAACACGCCAGTTCCGACGGCGGCGCCGTTCTGCTGAAGGCGTGCGATCGAAGCCTCGGGCTGACCGAGGCGTTGAGCGGCGGCATCGATGACCGACGGCGGTCGGGCAAGATCCGGCACGCGATCGGGGATCTGGTGTGCCAGCGCCTGTATGCCATCGCGTGCGGCTATCCGGATGGCAATGACGCAGGGCGATTGGGCGCCGAGCCGATCCAGAAGTTGCTCTGTGGTCGCGATCCGGTGAAGGGCGAGGACCTGGCCTCGCAGCCGACGCTCTCGCGCTTCGAGAACTCGGTCGATCGGGCCGATCTGTACCGGATGAGTGTGGCGCTCGCTGACGCCGTGATCGAGCGCCATCGCCGACGCCTGAAGCGCAAGGCAAAGCGGATCACGATCGATCTGGATCCGACGGATGACCCGACGCACGGTGCCCAACAACTGACGTTCTTCAACGGTCACTACGATACCTGGTGCTATCTGCCGGTGGCCGGGTTCCTGACCTTCAACGAGGAACCCGATCAATACCTGTTTGCCTACGTGCTGCGCCCCGGCAACGCCAGCGCCGGGGTCGGCGCGATCGGGATCCTGTCGCGGTTGTTGCCGCGGCTGCGGGCGGCCTTCCCCCGTGCACGGCTGCGGGTGCGCTTGGACGGCGGCTTCGCCGCCGCCCCGTTGTTCGCCTTCCTTGAACGCGAGGGGCTCGCGTACGTGGTGGCGATGGGGAAAAACAAGGTTCTGGAGCGCCGCGCTGCGCGACTGATGGGCACCGCCCGGCGCTTGTCGCGCAAATCGGGCGAGACCGCACATCTGTATAGCGAGACCCGTTATGCCGCCGGTACTTGGGATCACCGCCGCCGCGTCGTCATCAAGGCCGAGGTGGTCCGTCATCCTGGGCGCAAGCCCAAAGACAACCCGCGCTTCGTCGTCACCAACCTCAAACACTCGCCGCGGCATCTGTACGAAGCGATCTACTGCGCCCGCGGCGACATCGAAAACCGGATCAAAGAGTTGCACCATGGACTGAAAATCGACCGCACCAGTTGCAGTCGCTTCCTCGCCAACCAACTGCGCGGGCTCTTGAGTGCCGCCGCCTACGTGCTCTACCAGGAACTGCGTCTTCGAGCCGCACGCACCGCCTTCCGGTCCGCTCAGGTCAGCACTCTGCGCGAACATCTCATGAAACTCGGCGTCTGGGTGCAGTCCTCCGTGCGGCGTATCGTGCTGCACTTGCCAGCGACCTGCCTGCACCGCAACGACTGGCAGATCATCGCCCGCAACCTCGGCGCCGCGCCCGCATAGCAATCTCGGGCCGGCGCTGCGCCTCACCGAATGCCGCCTGAACGACTCAGGCCGAACGCCCGTGGCCGAAATCGACCGCCGACCGCGGTCGAGAATCGATCGCAAACACCCAGCGCGCCGCCAAATCTACCGTCCACCATCGACTTCACGCCTCGGCATCGCCAAACTTGCACGCATGACCATGAAAATCCCGTCCTTCGTGCATAGTCCAGGCTAGGGGTAACTCCGCGCTCCACTGTCAGCTCGGCCGTCTCTGAACGCCCGGCCTGCGCCAAAATCAGAAGTATTCCATTTGTCATTGACAGGGAATACCCTTGACGATAAAGTAGATTCATGAAAACCACAGTTAATATTCCCGATAGCGACCTTGCGGACGCCATTCGATTCACCAAGGCGAAAACGAAGCGCGAGGCAATCGTCACTGCCATCCAGGAATTCAACCGCCGTAAGCGGATGGCCGAACTGACCAAGCATGCGGGAACCTGCAAGGACCTGGTGAGCGTCGAGGAACTCTTGCAGCAGCGTCGCAAAGGCTGAGTTGCCGTGATCCTGGTCGACTCCTCCTCCTGGATTCATATGCTCCGGCCGAATGGAGACGTTGTTGTCAGGGACCGGGTGATGCGCGCACTCGATGCCGGCGAAGCCTCTTGGTGTCCCATAATCCGGTTGGAGCTGTGGAATGGCGCAGGTGGCGATCGCGATAAGAAGGTAATTAGGGATTTCGAAAGGCTGCTGCCGGAACTCGCCATCGACAATGTCGTTTGGAATGCCGCCTTTGACCTCGCGCGACGCGCGCGTTCTGCCGGTATCTCGGTCCCCGCCACTGATATCTTGATCGCGGCATGCGCGCGACACCATCAGGTAGAGCTTGAACATGCCGATTCAGATTTTTCGCTACTGGAAAAGCTTTAGTACTCACTGCCCAGATTGAACAACCCCACCATGTCTGTGACAGCCGCTCAGGTCATCACGTGACCAAGCACGCCGATGCACCCACTTGATCTTGCCGACACAGGGCGGCTCCGGCACCGGTCTGGGCCGGATGGACCACAATCTTCAACGGCGACCGCGTTGCCGCCAAGCAGGCGCGGCTCGGCTTCCTCAATCCGAGGCTCTACAAGCTCGGCAACGCCGAGACGAATTTCCATGATGTCACTCCCTTGATGATCTATGGCCGGATGGGAGGAATTCTTGTTTCGCCTGATGTCCCCAATGTGTCTCTACGGTTCGAATATTTGAACGTAGTCGTAAACGCTGCCTTGCATTGGAATCGCAGTGCTGCCGCCGCCGATGCAATAAAGCTTACCGCCATACACGTCGAAGCTCATATCTGTCACTGTCTGGGGGGCCTTCGCCACAGAAGTCCATTTGTTCGCAGTCGGACTGAAGGACTCGTTGACGCTGATGGGGTTATTGGAATCATTGTCGCCATCCGACACGTACAGCTTGCCTCCGATGACGCCCGTGCACGAACCATTGCGCGGCGTCGGGTCCGGAGCGAGTGAAGTCCAGGCGTTCGTCTGAATCTCGTAGGTCTCATTGTCTCCAGTATCGCCGGAGGTCGTGTATCCGTCCGCAGCAATAATGGCGTCGCCAATTACGCCGGCCGAAATCTCGGACTTGCCAACGAGCAGAGGGGCCTCTTGAGTCCACGTGTTAGTCGATGGGTTGTAGCTCTCCACCGTTGTGATTCGTTGCAGATCGGTGGTGTTTCCTCCAATCACGTAGACAATGTCGTTCGAAACCACGGCCCGTGCGCTGCCCTGCGGAGTCAGCATCGGTGCCTTGGCGCTCCAGGTCTTCTTCTTGGCGTTGTAGGCCCACACCGCATTGCACGCATTTGGACAATACCCCCCGAATACATACAAGGTCTTGCCGACTACTGCCGCAGTAGCCCCAAACACCGCTTGTGGAAGAGATGTGCCAGCCGACCACGTGTTCGTCGCGGGATTGTAGATCTCGACGGTAGACACTGCCGCATTGCTCGTGCCGATTCCACCTATCACGTAGATCAATTTATCTAGCACGGCCGCCGTCGACCAAGTGACGGGTTCTGGCAGTGGAGCACCGCTCGTCCACGTGCCTGCTGCCAGGGACGTGGACGAATTGGCAAACCCCGCGGCGATTGCGGCAACCACACAGATACTGACGCTGGTCCTCATGGGCAAATGTCCTCCTGAGATGATCTGCAACATGAACTTGGTTCTCAACCAGGCAAAAATCCTCAACGGAAATATCACGGAACCCACAACAAGGGGTATACATCCCAAGATCTCAGCGGGACTCGCACGATGGTCCAACCCGGACCCGTATTTGCGCGGAATTACCTGCGTGTACCTGACATCATCCATATGTCAAATCGAGATGCACGCGAATGGCGACGAAGTGACCAGCGCTTGTAACACCCCAATGACGGGAATCGGCCGGTCGCGTCGCGGAATGACCGCTATGGTGTGGGCAAATCTGCCGTTCTAGACGGGTGAAAGGCCTGGGTCCCGGGGATATGGGGCGCTAATTCGCGCCGGCGCTGCCCAGCGGCAGCGTGCCGAGAAGCTCCGAGGCGCCGTTCCACAGGATCTGGATGCCGATGCAGAACAGCAGGAAGGCCGACAGCCGCACGATGATGCTGGTGCCGGTGGCGCCGATGAAATCGGCCAGTCGCGCCGAGTGCCGGTAGGAGACGTAGATCAGCAGCGCGAGCAGCGTCACCGCCGCGAGCGTCTCCAAGAAGAATTCGAACGTGGACGCGTGGAATCCGTGCGGCCGGCTGGCCCCGATGGAGATGGCCACCGAGATGGTGCCCGGACCCGTGGTCAGGGGCATCGTCAGGGGATAGAAGGCGAGCCGGGAGGGCGACACCGAGCTCCAGTGCGGATTCGGCGTTTCGCTGCGGCGCTGCTCGGTGGCATCGGGCTCGTTGAGCATGCGCCAGCCGGACATGGCGACGATGACGCCGCCGGCGACGCGCAGCACGGGAATCGAGATGCCGAAGAAGCTGAGCACGTACGCGCCGACGTAGAGCGAGGCGGCCACGATGCAAAACGCGTAGATCGCCACCCACCGCGAGACGTGCTTGCGGATCTTCTCGTCGATGCCGAGCGTGGCGCCAAAGAAGATGAACGCGCCCGACAACGGGTTGACGATGGAGATCAGGGCTCCGAACGCGAGCAAAAACGTGGTCAATGCGTATCCTTCGGCGGGCGGCGCGCCTCGGGGGCGCGGCCCGGCATTCTAGCGGATCGGGGCCCCGAGTTGGCGGATGAACTCCGCCGCGCGGCTGCGCTGCGGCGCGATTGAGCGCGCCGCCGGCTGCGGCCTGGCGCGCTCATCGGCGAGAATGCGCTCGAGGATGTCGGGGATCTCGAAGACGGCGCGGTTGTGGATGCGCGCGACGCTCGAGCGGAATTCCGGCAGCCGGGCGATCATCTCCAGGGCGCCGTCCCGGATGGAGCTGAAGGAATCGAGCACGATGCCGGCGCGATTCTCCACGACCCAGTCGGCGTTGTAGCGCTCCTGCGGCATGGTCCAGCGGTTCTTCACCACGATCACCGGCAGGCCCTGCTGCATGGCCTCGCTGATGCACCCGGGGCCGGGCTTGCCGATGAGAAAATCGCTCAGGTGCATGAATTCGCTGATTTTCGGCGTGAACCCCAGCACCAGCCGCGGCGCCCGCGCGCGCATGGCCGCGATGCGCTCCGCCAGGGCGGTGTTGTGGCCGCAGATCAGGATCAGCTGAGTGTCCGACAGGCGCCGCGCGATGCCCTGCATGGTCGTGGCGCCGTGGCCGCCGAACAGCACGAGACCGGTGGGCCGGTCGGGATCCAGGCCCAAGCGCGCGATTTCCGCGCGGCGGTCGAGGCGCCGCTCGCGGTAGAAGTCCGGCCGCACGATCATTCCCGACACGGCGTGCACCCGCGAGGTGCCGTAGCCCATGGCGTGGGCCTGCGCGACGGCCTTGGCGGTTCCGCAGATGAAGTGCTGCGCCTGATCCGGCTCGATCCAGAAGTGGGGCGGCAGGTCGGCGAAATCGGTGAGGATGGTCACGTACGGCGCGGCGGGCCGGGCGGCGGCCAGCGCGGCGTACATCGGCCGGTTGAAGTTCGGGATCAGCGAGACGACCATGTCGGGCTTGGTGCGGCGCCAATAGCGGCGCAGGCGCGCGGTCATCGCGGGATGGGCCAGCCGGATGAAGGCCTGCAGAAATTTGAGCTCCTGGGCGAGGCCAAAGCTCCAGCCCCGCGCCAGGCGTGCGTTGTAGAGGTCCTCGGGCTTCATGCCCATGGTCTTGCCGAAGATGTCCTTCGGATCGAGCACTTCCATGAGGTTGATGCGCCGGACTTGCCAGGGCCGGCCCTGGTCCCGGATGACGGTTTCGAGCGCGGTGGCCGCGGACCGGTGTCCGCCGCCGGCGTTGAAATAAACGAGATCGATGGTCGGCAAGGGTGGTTCGAATTCTCGCGTTGCCAGATCGCTACATTTTGGCGCGCCAATGTGACGCTTCCGTGTCTATACTTGAGTCATGAGCGCCCGCGTCAACCCTGTCCCATCGACCGGAATCCCGCCCGCCGGGACCACCGTCGCTGCGATCACCGCCGGATCGGCCGCCGCCGCAACCACCGCTGAGACCACCGCCGGGCCCACCGCGGAACGCCGCGCCCGGGTGGATCTTGCGGCCTGCCATCGGCTGGCGGCGCACTTCGGCCTGAACGAGGGCATCGATAATCATCTGACGATGCTGGTGCCGGGCTACTCGGACCGGTTCCTCCTCGCGCCCTTTGGGCTGCATTGGTCGGAGGTGCGGGCGAGCGACTTCATGGTCATCGACTTCGAGGGCCGCATCGTGAGCGGCCACGGACCCATCGAGGACACGGCGCTCTATATTCACCTGCCGGTTCACAAGCTCGCCCCGCAGGCGCGCTGCGCATTGCACACGCACATGCCCTATGCCACGGCGCTGTGCATGCTGGAGAACCCGCGCCTGGAGCCGGCCAGCCAGACCGCCATCGGTCTGCTGGACGACATCGCCTACGAGTGCGACTACAACGGCCTCGCCTTCGATCAGGCGGAGGGCGAGCGCATGGCGCGCGCGCTGGGATCGAAGTCCATTCTCCTGCTGCGCAATCACGGCGCGCTCGTGGTGGGCCACAGCGTGGCGCAGGCCTTCGAGCGGCTGTATTTTCTGGAGCGCGCCGCGCAGGCGCAGGTGCTGGCGCTGTCCACCGGCCGCGCGCTGCGGAGGGTTCCCGAGCCGGTGGTGCAGGCCACGCTGGCCCAATGGCGCAGCGGCGCCGGCACGCAGGTGGGGGGCCGCGACCGGGTGGATCTGCACTTCGACGCCTTGAAGCGCCTGCTGGACCGCACCTCACCGGATTACTCGGTCTGACTCCGCCATCCGAGGCCGCTGCGACGATCGAGGCGCCGCAGCCGACGCGCGCGGCCTGGGGCGTGGTAGTCCTGCTCGCCACCGTGCTGTTCATCAATTACGTGGATCGCGGCGCGCTGCCGACGGCCGCGCACCTGATCCAGCCGGACCTCGACTTGAACGAGGCGCAGCTCGGGCTGCTGCTCTCGGCGTTCTTCTGGACCTATTCGCTGGCGCAAATCCCGGTGGGCTGGCTCGGGGAGCGCTACGGCGCGCATCGCGTGCTCGGCATCGGTCTCGCGGTGTGGGCCACTGCCACCATCGGATTGGGGTTCGCGCACACCTTTCCCATGCTGCTCGGCCTGCGCCTGCTGCTTGGCATCGGCGAGAGTGTCGGATTCCCCTGCGTCTCGAAGCTGATCGCGGCGGTGGTGCCGGTGAAGAGCCTGGGCGCGGCCAACGGCATCGTGGCCTTCGGCTACATCCTGGGGCCGGCGGTGGGCTCGCTGGCGGGCGGCCTGCTCATGGCGCAGTACGGTTGGCGCACCGCGTTCTGGATCTTCGGCGGCCTGTCGCTGCTGTGGCTCCTGCCGTGGTCCCGCGTCCGGCTGCCGAATCGCGCGGTGCGGCGCGCGGACGCCGACCGGCCGACCTCGATGACGATCCTGAAGCAGCCGGCCCTGTGGGGCACGGCCTTGGGGCTGTTCTCGAGCAATTACGTGTGGTACTTCATGCTCTCGTGGCTGCCGTTCTATCTGGTGCGCGAGCGCGGCTTCTCCACCACGGAAATGGGCCAGATCACCGGCGCCGCCTACGCCATCAATTCCTTGAGCGCCGTGGCGGCCGGCTGGATGCTCGACCGGCTCATCAAAGCGGGCCGTTCGCCCAACGTCGTCTACAAGACCACCATGGTCGCGACTCATGGCGCGGCGGTGGTATGCATGGTGTGCATGGCGGCGGGCGCGCGCGAGGTGGCTTTGGGCGCCATGTTCGTCTATCAGATCACCTGCGGCGTGCAGTCGCCGGGCGTGTACGCGATTCCGCAGATCCTCGCCGGGCCGCGCGCCACCGGCCGCTGGGTGGGGATCCATAATTCGATCGGAGCCCTGGCCGGGGTCGTCTCTCCCGCGGCCACCGGTTTCATCATCGCCAGCACGCATCAATTCACCGCGGCTTTCCTGCTCGCCGGCGCCGTGAGCCTGCTGGGCATCGTCGGATGGTGGTGGATGCTGCCGAAGCTCCAGGAGCTCAATTGGGAGGCGCTGGAGGCGCCGGCCCCCCATCTGCAGGTGGCCGCGGCCCCGCCGATCGATTAAAATTCACCGCTCCATCGATAACCCATAAGGAGCCGGCCTTATGATCACGATCTCCGCTTTTCGATGGGTTCCCCCGTTTGCGCAAGGCCAGGTCCGCGATCTGCGCGTCCGCTGGGCGCTCGAAGAGGCGGGCCTCTCCTACCGCACCCGCCTGATGGAGATGGGCGATCAGGACAAGCCCGAGTATCGCGCCATGCAGCCCTTTGGCCAGGTGCCGATCTTCGACGAGGACGGTCAAGTGCTGTTCGAAAGCGGCGCCATCGTGCTGCATATCGGCGAACGCAGCGAAGCGCTCCTGCCGAAGGACTCCGGCGCGCGTGCGCGTGCGATCCAGTGGCTGATCGCGGCGCTCAATTCCATCGAGCCCCACATCATGAACGTCGCGGTGCTTGACTTGTTCCACGCTGGTCAGGAATGGGCGAAGCTGCGCCGTCCCGGTGCAGTCGAATTCGCGCAACGCCGTCTGCGCTCGCTCGCCCAGGCGCTGGGCGACAAGCCCCATCTGGACGGCGAGCGCTTCACGGCGGGCGACCTCCTGATGACGACGGTGCTGCGAATCATGCCGGAACTCATAGTCGACCCGCGGCTTACCGCCTACGTCGAGCGCTGCACCGCCCGCCCGGCGTTCAAGCGCGCGCTCGACGCGCAGTTGGGGGATTTCAAAAAAGTGGCGTAGCGCCTTCGCCGATCGCGTACCCCCTGGCTGGAAAAGGCGGTCACCAGTTCGGGTTCGGCAGCTCGGCGAAGACTTCCTGCAGCGCGAAGCCCCAGCGCGTGCGGATCATCTTGAAGTACTCGTTGTGGTCGTCGATGCTGATGTGCGTGGCGAGGCGGTACTCGTCGCGCCGGATGATCGCGAGGTCGAGGGGCGGTCCCACCGACAGGTTCGAGCGAATGGTCGAGTCCATGGACACCAGCGCGCACTTGGCGGCCTGAGCGAGGCTGCTGCTGCGGGAAATCACCCGGTCGATGATGGGTTTTCCGTACTTCGATTCGCCGATCTGGAAGTAGGGCGTGTCGACCGAGGACTCGATGAAGTTCCCGGCCGAGTAGATGTGGAACAGGCGCGGCTCCTCGCCGCTGATCTGGCCGCCCAGGATGAACGTGGCGTTGAACTCGTGGCCATGTTCTTTGAGCATCGTACCGTCGCGCTGGTGAATCTCGCGCAGCGCATCGCCCACGACGCGCGCCGCGTTGAAGAGGTTCTTGGCGCTCAAGAAGCGGGTCGGTTCGCCCGGGTTCTCCGCGCCCTCGTGCAGCAGGGCCACCACCGCCTGCGTGATCGCGAGATTGCCGGCCGACATGAGGACCATCGCCCGTTCGTTCGGGGTATGGAATACCGCCATCTTGCGGAAGGTGTTGATTTGATCGACGCCGGCGTTGGTCCGCGAATCGGACAGCATGACGAGGCCGGTGTCGACGAGGAGGCCGACGCAGTAGGTCATGCCGGAAATTCTACCTTACTGCTGCTGCTGTTGCGCCGACTCCGCCACCAGGACGTTGGCCTCCATCTTCTCGCCGCCGCCGCCCCGGCGCACGCCGCGCACGGGCGCCGCGTCCAAGTAGTCGCGTCCGACCGCGAGCCGGCAGTAGTTGCCCACCGCCGGGCGCTTGTGGGTGACGTCGATGCTCTGCCAGCCGATGTCCGGGCCCAGCCATACATCCACCCAGGCATGGCTGGCCGCGTCGCTCGCGTCCCCCGTGTACAGGTAGCCGCTCACGTAGCGCGCGGGGACGCCGATCGAGCGCGCCGAGGCGATGTAGACGTGGGCGTGATCCTGGCACACGCCGGCGCCGCTCTTGAAGACGCCGGCCGCGCTGTCCTGAACGTCGGTGGTGCCGGGCAGGTAACGAATGGTGTCGCACACCGCCTCGGCCAGGCGCTGCGCGCGGATCCGCGGGTCCGCCGCCCCCTCGAGCGCGGCGTGCGCGAAGGCCCGGATCTCATCGGAGGGAATGGTCAGCGTCGTGGGCGCGAGATAGGCGAGGGGCGACAACGGGCCGTCGTCTTGACGCGCCTCCGTGTCCGCGGTTTCGACGATGCCGTGCACCACGATGCGAATTTCCCGGTGCGGCTCCTCGATGGTGAGCAGGTGCGAGATGTTTCCGTGCGCGTCTACCTGCTCCAGGCGCCGTCCCGGCGCCGCGATGTTCCAGGCGAGCGCGCGCTGGCTCAGGTCCCGGCGCGGGGTCAGATGCAGGCTCTGCACGCTGTACTTCACCGGCCGCTCGTATCGATACAGCGTCTCATGACGAATGTGCATGTGCATGGCCTCAGGCCTCCACGGGTGGTAATAGGAAATCGTGCGCGATGCGGTCGCCGAGATCGCGCACGCGGCCCAGATAGTGTTCCAGGAACTCGGGCAGACCGGATTCCAAGATGTCCTCCATCCGCGCGAAATGCAGGATGGCGTGCATTTCGCCGGCGCGGCGCTCCGTCTCCGCCGACTGCTCGTTCCCCACGGACTTGAGGTTCGAGTACAGCTCCTTCGAGCAGCGCAGCAGCGATCGCGGCATGTCGTCGCGCAGGATCAGCATCTGCGCCACCTTGACCGGCGTGATGACGTCCCGGTAGAGGCGGCGATAGACCTCGAACGCCGAGAGCGCCCGCAGCAGAACGCTCCACTCGAACGGGTCCGGGACCGAGCCCGCATCCGCGCCGGGCCGAAGGTCGTCCTGGCGGGCCATGAGAAGGCGCGCCGTGCTGTCTGCGCGCTCGAGAAAGGTGCCGATGCGCGTGAAGTGGAAGGCCTCGTCGCGCAGCATGGTGCCGATGGTGACGCCGCGCGTGAGGTGCAAGCGCTCCTTGACCCATTCCACGAAGCGGCCGATGTCGTCGTGCGGCGAGGTGCGCGAGGCGAGGGAGCGGGCATCGAGCCAGGTGGAGTTCAGCGTCTCCCACAATTCAGACGTGAGCGTGCCGCGGACCGCGCGGGCATTCTCGCGCGCCGCCCGCAGGCAGCTGAGGATGCTGCCGGCAAATTCCCGGTCCAGCGTCACGAACTCGAACACCGCGCGAGGCACGATGACCGCGTGACGCTCGCGGTAGGCGTCCTCGATGTGCAACGCCTTCATGGTGTGGCCCAGCGACTCCGCCAGGACGCCGTCGTCGTGCGGCAGCAGCGACATGCGGTAGTGCGCGTCCACCAACCGGGCCAGGCCTTCCGAGCGCTCGATGTAGCGCGACATCCAGTAGAGGTGGTCGGCGGTGCGGCTCAGCATTGTCAGCCTTCCAGCACCCAGGTGTCCTTGGTGCCTCCGCCCTGGGAGGAGTTGACCACCAGCGAGCCTTCGCGAAGCGCGACGCGCGTGAGCCCGCCCGGAACGATCGTGATGTCCCGGCCCGAGAGCACGAAGGGGCGCAGGTCGATGTGCCGGGGCTTGATGCCCTGGCCCGCAAAGGTGGGACTGGTCGACAGCGCGAGCGTCGGCTGCGCGATGTACCGGTCGGGCGCCGCCAGGATCCGCTGCCGGAAATCCTCGATCTCCGCCTTGGACGCGGCCGGCCCGATCAACATGCCGTAGCCGCCGGCGCCGTGCACCTCCTTGACGACGAGGTCGGGCAGATGCGCGAGCACGTAGGCGAGGTCCTGCGGTTTGCGCAGCATCCAGGTGTGAACATTGCCGACGATGGGGGTCTGGCCGAGATAGAAGCGGATCATCTCGGGGACGTACGGGTAGATCGACTTGTCGTCCGCCACGCCGGTGCCGATGGCGTTGGCGATGGTGATGCGGCCCGCGCGATACGCCGTCAGCAACCCCGGCACGCCGAGCATGGAGTCCGGGCGAAAAGCGAGCGGGTCCAGAAAATCATCGTCGATGCGCCGGTAGATCACGTCGACCCGCTGCGGTCCCTGCGTGGTGCGCATGAACACGACCTCGTCGCGCACGAACAGGTCCTGGCCCTCGACCAGCTCGATGCCCATCTGTTGCGCGAGGAACGCATGCTCGAAGTAAGCGCTGTTGTGAGCGCCGGCGGTCATCAGCACCACGGTGGGGTCGGCGACGCCGGTGGGTGCGACGCTGCGCAGGTTGTCGAGGAGCACGTCCGGGTAGTGATCCACCGGCGCGACGCGATGCCCGGAGAAGAGCTCGGGGAACAGCCGCATCATCATCTTGCGGTTCTCGAGCATGTAGGAGACGCCCGAGGGGACGCGCAGGTTGTCCTCGAGCACGCGGAATTCCCCCTCGTCGTCGCGCACGATGTCGATGCCGGCGATGTGGGCGTAGATGCCGCCGGGGACATCGACCCCCTGCATCTCCGGACGGTACTGCGAGTTGCAGAGCACCTGCTCGGCGGGGATGACGCCCGCCTTCAAGATCTGCTGGTCGTGGTAAATGTCGTGGATGAAGGCATTCAGCGCCCGCACGCGCTGCTTGAGGCCGCGCTCCAGCCGAACCCATTCCTCCAAAGGCAGCACCCGGGGCACGATATCGAAGGGAATGAGCCTCTCGGCGCCCTCCTCCTGGCCATAGACCGCAAAGGTGATGCCCACGCGATGGAACAGCGCATCCGCCTCGGCGCGCTTCTGCGCCAAACGCTCGGCAGGCTGTTCCTTGAGCCAATGGTCGTAACTCAGATAATGCGGCCGCGTGGTGCCGTCACTGAGATACATTTCGTTATACGGAGTATTGGACAAACATTCCCCTTGCCGCGAGACACAGCGAATTCCATGCCAAGCAGCCGCTATCGGCCCCAATCATGTACTTACGATTAATGCGACGCAATGCTGCACCAAGTCGATGCACGGAGCAGGCAGATGGGCGGCGCGACTCCCCGAAATGACGCAGTGAAGGGGAGGGCGGGGCGGGGCGGCGGCGCAAATAGCGAGAGACGCGAGCTTGCGTATGAGCCTTGGATGGTGAGATTGGGAGCGTGGGACCGGTAGGGGGACAGCGCCGAAGGGGGAAGCCCGTTTCGGTTGGCGAGAGTCCTAACAAACCTACATGAGCCATCGATTCAGCCCCTAAGATACCCAGTCGACCAAAAAATCAGTGCCGCGCCTCCGGATGGACAGACCGTTGCTCGCCGCCAAGGTCTGATTTCTCAATGGAATACCTTATTTGCGAGAATCTTAAGTCGCCAGCAAAACAGTGGTAAAAATTCCCGTTCATATTTGTGGGCGCATGACTGGTGCGGAGCGCTGAACCCATATCTATGGGTTTTGACTAGATTTCGTCATAGTTCGTATGTTTCATTGTGAAAGAATTAAGTGATTTCGAATTGCAAAATAAATCTATTCAAATCTTGGGTAAATCGAATGCGGGCCACGTTCGCTTGGTTGCGAAGGACGCATTGCGGCAGATCCTAGAACCACTGGCCGGGTTCGTTTTGGATTCCGGT
>Ga0302279_10001104_pt1 | contig 39316 bp, 37 predicted proteins | sample III_Bog_N3_3_FD_194541 | JGI IMG/M metagenome (GOLD analysis project Ga0302279, IMG submission 194541) | Peat permafrost microbial communities from Stordalen Mire near Abisko, Sweden - III_Bog_N3_3 | ecosystem: Environmental > Terrestrial > Soil > Wetlands > Peat | place: Sweden: Abisko...
CGTACCTTTCGTCGACTTCGCCTCGCCGTATTCGAAGTCGATCCAACCAGCGTTGAAGCCGTCCAGCATCTGCGCGCGGGGCGTGGAATTTCGCATCTCTTGCGATGAGAAGAGCGCCATCCACGGCCGTCCATGTTCTCGCGCCGGCTCGATATCCCAAAGAGAATTCTCGAGAAACCATGCCGGCCGGAGAAAGCACATCGGCATCGCCAATTCGGCGAGCGCGACCTCACAGCCACGCGTCGCCCATTGCGCACCCTTCGAAGAATCCCGAACGACGGCGGGCGACGCGGCTACGCTATAACCTAGCGAAAACGCGCTGCCGCGCGCGCTTGCGCCTTCGCCCGCCAGACCTCGCGATCGTGCGGCGCCGCGTTCGTCACGAGGCCGTTCAGCAATTCGCGCGCCACGGCACTCACCTCATCGACGGCTCGCTCGAAGGCGGCTTCGTTGGCCGCCGACGGGCGGGTGAAGCCCGATATCTTGCGCACGAATTGCAGCGCAGCCGCCCGGACCTCATCCTCGGTCGCGGGCGGCTGGAAATTAAACAGGGTCCGAATATTCCGGCACATGCCGCCGAATTCGCCGCGGCGTGCGGAAACCGCTACGCGAAGAGCTGCCCGAGGTTGTCGAACGCGTCCGTCCAGCCACCTTCGTGCCGGTCGCGACTCTCGACGCTCTTGAGGTTCGCGTGCACGAAACGGACTTCGGTTTCGTTCCCGTGGGCGATGAAATCGATGTGAATAGCGCTCTCGTGCTCGTCGGCCTTATCGTCTTCTTCCCACGTCCACGTGTAGGCGAGATGCTCCGGCCGGCGTAGCGCCGTCACGGTACCGGTGACGATCATTTCGCCCATATTCGGAGAGTTGTAGACGAAGCGCAGCGCGCCGCCGACGCGGGCGTCGAAGGCGACGTCGCTCATCGTGACGTCATCGGGTCCGAGCCAGCGAACGAGCAGCGTGGGGTCGGTGAAGGCGGCAAAGACCCGTTCGCGCGGCGCATTGAACGTGCGCCGGATCGTGAGGCTCGGTCCGAGGGTCTGCGTGGTGTTGCTCACGGTTGAGATTCCTTTCCCTTCGATGCGGCGAGAACGCCGTCGAGGCGGTCGAAGCTGGCGGTCCAGAAGCGGCGCTGCTCGTCGATCCACGCGGTAGCGGATTGCAGCGTGCGGGGCTCGAGTCGCAGGTGGTGCTCGCGGCCCCGAATCGTGCGTTCGAGCAGGCCGCTGCGCTCGAGGACCTTGAGATGTTTGGAGACGGCCGGCTGCGAGATCGCGAACGTGCGCGCGATTTCACCGGCAGTGTGCTCGCTGCGGGTGAGTTGCTCCACGATGTTCCGGCGTACCGGATCGGCGAGCGCCGCAAAGACCGCGTCGAGATCGGGCATATGTTTAACCATCTGGTTATATATTAGCGGTCTCCCGTAGCGATGTCAAGCTGCGGCACGCCGTTCGTGCTAGTCGGTTTCCCCTGCGGCATCCACGGCGCGAATGACCGGTTCCAAGCGCGGGTCCGGGACGAACCAGATCACGGCAACGGTGATGAAGAGCGCATCGGAGAGGATCGGCGCGGCGAACGCGAGGCCAATCGCCGTGACGTAGATGAGCAGCGAGAGGCGACCCTTGCGATCGGTCTTGATGGCCTGGCCGAAGGCGCCCTCGCGACCGTTCACCGCCAGCAGCGCGTTCTGCAGGAGCGTGTAGGCGATCGCATCCATGAGCAACCCGAATCCGTAAACCGCCGTCGGGACCGCCGCCCCCAGGTTCGCGCCGAGCCACGCCGTGGTAAACGGTGAGAGCGAAAGCCAAAACAAAAAGTGCAGGTTCGCCCACATCGCGCGGCCGTCGATCCCGCGCGCCGCTCGCAGCAGATGGTGGTGATTGTTCCAGTAGATCCCGACGAAAATGAAGCTCAGGATATACGCGGCCAAGGTCGGCACGACCGCGCGCAACGAGCCCAGATCGCTGCCCGGCGGCGGCCGTAAGTCGAGCACCATGATCGTAATGATCACGGCGATGACGCCGTCGCTGAACGCTTCGAGCCGGCCGGCATCGGTGGAAAACGGAGCCTTCATCGTGCAGCATCGTTCCACGCGCGGCCCGGAACCTTTCCACGCAGGATGCGCGCGCGAAGCGCGGTAACGCCGACCCGAAGGAGGGCACCGATGGCAACCTCGACCGCCGCAGCAGCCGGCCTTTTCGCGACCGACGAAGTCCGGGTCGAAGGACGCTCCAAGGTCAGCGGCAAGACGCAGTACACCGCCGACGTCCAACGCCCGGGGATGCTCTGGGCCGCCTTCACGACGAGCCCGCACGCGCACGCCGCGGTCGTGCGCATCGACACGAGCGCCGCACGAAGGGTCCCGGGCGTCCACGCCGTGCTCACCTCGGCGGATATCGGCCCCGGCAAGCGCTCCGGCCGCCGGCTCCAGGACATGCCGCTGCTGGCCTACGAGCGCGTGCGCTTCATCGGCGATCGCGTCGCCGCCGTCGCCGCCGAGACACGCGCAGCCGCCGAGGAAGCGGCGCGCCTGGTCGAGGTCGAGTACGCCGAGTTACCGGCCGCGTTCGATCCGTTCGCGGCGCTCGCGCCCGGAGCGCCGGTGCTGCATCCGGACTACGAGACGTACACGTATCTCGGGGCGAAATACCACACCTACACGACGCCCGGCGCGCCGCCGCCGCACGCGCATCCCAACGAACAAGGCGCCGTCCACCTCACGTTCGGCGACGCCGATCTCGAGCCGATCTTCGCGCGCGCGCACCGCGTCTTCGAACATCGTTTCGAGACGCCGCGCCAGCACGCCGGCTTCATCGAACCGCACGCGACGCTCGTGTGGATCGACGCCGCGGGCATCGTCCACGTGCACACGGTCAACAAGCAACCCTTCAACGTGCGGCAGTGGATGTCGGCGGTGCTCGATCTTCCGCGCGAGCGCATCGTCGTCGAATCGACCGCGATCGGCGGCGACTTCGGCGGCAAGGGCCACACGATCGATGAGTACGTGTGCTACTATCTCGCGCGGGCGAGCGGCCGGCCGGTGAAGCACGTCTACACCTACCTCGACGAGTTGCAGGCGAGCTCCGTGCGGCACAAGGCCTATCTCACGCTCAAGACGGCCGTCGACGAGCACGGGCGATTTCTCGCCCACGCCTCGGACGTCGTCTACGACGGCGGCGCGTACGCGGCCGGCAAGCCCGGACCGAATATGCTGCCGGGCGCGATCGGCTACGCGACGATCGCCTACCGCGTCCCGCACGCGCGCGTGAACGTGCGCAGCATCTACACCAACACGATTCCGGGCGCGCACGTGCGCGCGCCGGCCGATCCGCAAGTAACGTTCGCCTGGGAAGCGCACATCGATGCGATCGCCGCGGAGCTGGGCATCGATCCGCTCGAACTGCGTTTGCGCAACGTCGTGCGCGACGGCGAGGCGGCGCTCAACGGCGAGACGGTGCACGAATCGCAAGGGCACGCGGTGCTCGCGGCGCTCAAGCGCGAGATCGACGCGCGCCCGGCGCCGCCTGGACGCGCTTGGGGCGTGGCGCTCTCGTGTCGCCACGCGGGTCCGGGCAAGACCGCGGTCAGCGCGACGCTGCGCGAGGACGGTACGATCGAGGTCGTTTGCGGCGTGCCCGACGTCGGCTGCGGCGCGTACACCGTCGCGCAGCGCGTGTTCGCCGCAACGCTCGGCGTCGGGCTCGAACGCGTGCGCGTGCGCGGCGGTTCGACGGGCGAAGCCCAACCGGACCCGGGCTCGGGCGGCAGCCGCGTGACCTACCTCGTCGGGAACGCCGCGCGCGTGGCCGCCGAAGCGCTCGCGACTGAAATCGCCGGCGGCGCCATCGCGCCGATCCACGTCGTCGGCGAGTGGGACGGCAACCGGCCCGAGATGGCGCACCCGATGGAATACAGCTTCGCCGGTTTCGGCTTCGATGTCGAAGTCGATCGCGCGACCGGCGCCTTCGTGGTTCACGACGCCGTGCTGGTGGCCGATGTCGGACAGATCGTCAATCCGCTCGGTCACCAGGGCCAACTCGACGGCGGCTTCATCGCCGGCTTCGGCTTGGCGACGATGGAAGAGATGCCGCTCGGCGAAGACGGGCAATTGCTCGCGCTCAGTCTCGGCGACTACAAGCTTCCGTGCATCAAAGACATCCCGCCGCTGCGCACGATCCACGTCGTCGCGGCGTCCGGCACGGGGCCTTACGGCGCGAAAATGGCCGGCGAATTGGGCAACTGCGCGGTCGCGCCCGCGATCGTCAACGCGGTCGCGAACGCATCGGGCGCGCGACTACGCGAATATCCGGTTACCGCGGAACGCATTCACGCCGCGCTGCGCTCGGAATGACCAGGGACCGGGATCGCGCGACGGACCGACGAAGGCGCGGGCTATGAGACGTCTAGCGATTTTCCTGTGCGGCCTGGTGCTGCTGGCTTTTGCCGCGGCGCGGCCGGCGACGGCGGACGATCAATTGAGCGTGATCGGCGGCGCGTCGGGTAGCTTCTACGAGGTGCTCGACCACGTCGCCCTGCGCGGCGGCTTCTTCAAGGCCGAGCACCTCGATGTCAACAAGCAATACGGCGGGAGTGCCGCGACCGCGACGCAACTCGTCGCGAGCGGCAAGGCCGACATTCTAAGCGCCAGCATCGAGCCGATCATTCAAGGCTACGAGCGCGGCGTACGCCTGCAGGTCTTCTTCAGCCGCGATCCGCGCTACGATTACGTGCTGGGCGTGCTCGACGACAGCCCGATCAAGACGCTTGCCGACTTCAAGGGCGTCGAACTCGGCGAGACCAACGTCGGCGCGACGGCCGAGATCTCGGCCAACGACATGCTGCGCGGGGCCGGACTCCAACCGTCGGATTACTCGTTCGTGCCGATCGGCATCGGTGCGCAAGGCCTGACGGCGATCGTCACCAAGAAGGTTCGCGCCGTCACGTTTCCCTCGGTCGAGTTCGGGCTCGACGAGATCATCGGGCACGTCAAATTTCGCATCTTCCGCGATCCGCTGCTCGATAGCGTCCCGAACGTCGGCTACATGGCTTCACCCGCCATCATCGCCTCGAAGGCCGAGGTGCTCTCGCGCTATACCCGCGCATTGGTGAAAGCCGCGTTGTTTATCCACTACAATCCAAAGGTATCGGCGCGCTATTTTCTCGAGGGTTCGGGCCAACAGGTGACGCCCGAGGCGCTCGATACGGCGACGCGCGAGATCGAGTTGCTGCAAGGCGATCTGCCCGCCGCCGATCCATCGAGCAAACGGATCGGCTTCGTCGACATGAAGGGCGTCGCGCTCTACTGCCGCTTCATGAACGACGCGCACCTCACCAAGCAACTCGTACCAGCGACCGAAATCGCGACCGACCGTTTCACATCGTTCGCAAACGGCTTCGATCACAAGGCGGTCGTCGCGCAAGCGCGTCAGGCGCGCTGAAGTGCAGGGGAACGACGAGCTGACCTTCGTCATCTCGAGTACCGTCCCGCCGCTGATGGATACGCTCGATCTGGTGGCACAGGGCTCGGGCATCTATTCCTCCGAGCGGCTGACGGTGACCAAGATCTTCGTCGCGGGGGTGACGGAAGCGGCGGAGATCGTCGCGAGCGGGCAGGGCGACATCTGTCCGATCGGCATCGAGCCGATGCAAACCGGCTACGAGCGGGGCCTCGACCTGCGCATGTTCATGGCACGCATGGGCGCGTTCACCTACGTGCTCTCGGTACTCGACGAGAGTCCGGTTCGGGCCCTTACCGACCTGCGCGGCGCGACGGTCGGCATCCACCAAATCGGCGACCGGCCGCTTTCGGGACAGGTTTCCATCGAGACGATGCTCGCCGCCGCCGGCCTGCGCAAGGACGAATACACGCTTGCGGCCATCGGCTTCAACGACGTCGCGCTCGCAGAGTTGACGTCGCGCCGCGTTGCCGCCGCGGGCTTTCCGTTCTACGAGTTGATTCCGTTTCAAGTCGCCGGCACGAAGGTTCGCACGTTTCGCCATCCCGTGCTCGCGGACGTGATCAACGCGGGCTACGCCGCTTCGCCGGCCACGATCGCCGCGCGCGGCGACGCGCTCGGGCGCTTCGCGCGCTCGATCGCGAAGGCCGCGCTGCTCGTGCGCTGGGTGCCCGACGCCGCCGCGCGCGTGCTGCTTGAAGCCCTGGGAGCCCCGTTCGGTGACGCGGACGTACGGCGTTACGCGAGCATGTTCGCGCTGTGGCAAACCGAATTGCCGGCCTGGAATCCGGCCAATCCGCGCATCGGCTACATCGCGCCCGAGGGCATGGAGCGCTACAATCGCCTGATCGCGGAATACGGCTTAACGCGTGACGTCGTCCCGGTCGACGCGATCCTTACCAACGATTTCAACGCCACGGCCAACGCCTTCGATCGCGCGGAGCTCGAAGCGTTCGCGCGAGCGCTTTAGGAGTGAGGGAACCATGATTCGCAGCCTCGCGATCGTCGCCATGGTCACGCTGATCGTCCTCGCCGGCCGCCCGGCCAAGGCCGACGACAAACTCAGCATCGTCGAGGGCGCGGGTGCGCCCGGTTTCTACGATCTGCTCGAAGACGTCGCCATCGGCACCGGCTTCTTCAAAGAAGCGCACCTCGACGTCAGCAAACAATACGCCGGTTCTGCCGCCGCCGCCGCACAATTGGTGGCGGCCGGCAAACTCGACATCTGCTCGATCAGTACCGAGCCCGCCCTAACCGGCTACGCCAAGGGACTGAGCCTGCAATTCTTTTTTAGCCGGCAAGTGCACTACGTCTACGTCCTCGCCGTGCTGGCGGACAGTCCGATCCGGACCGTGGCCGACCTCAAGGGCAAACAGATCGGCGAACCCACACCCGGCAGCCCGGTCGAGGTCGTGGCCCGTTCGCTGATGAGCGGTGCCGGCATCGCGCCGAGCGACTATTCGTTCGTACCGATCGGCTACGCCGCCACGAACCTCGCCGCCGTCCTCGCCAAGCGCGTCGACGCCGTTTCCGACACCTACTCGAACCTCGTCACGAACCAACTCCAGAGTAATGTCGCGTATCGCATTTTCCGCGACCCGATCCTCAACGACATCTCCAACTCCGGATACGCGGCGCGGCCGGCAGACATCGCCGCGCGCCCCGACGTCTACGGGCGCTTCACCCGCGCGCTCGCAAAGGCGGCGGTCTTCGTCCGTTTCAATCCGCGCGCGTCGGCGCGCTTCTACTTGCAAGTGGCCGGCGCGCACATCACGGATGAGACGCTCCTCGCGCAGACACGTCTCATCACGAACCTCGAGAGCGAAATGCCGGCGGCCGATCCCGCCAGCCGGCGCATCGGTTACGTTTCCGGCGCCGGCCTTGCGTTAGAAAGCCGGGAGCTCGTCACCTACGGCTTCGCCCAGCAACCGGTGCCGGCAGCGGAGATCGCGACCAACCGGTTCATGGCGTACGCCAACGATTTCGACCGCAAAGCCGTCGAGGCACTCGCCCGCTCGATGCCCTAGCGCGCGCTAGAGGCGTCGCGCGAGGTCGTGCGCCTCTTGGATCGCAAGCATCAGGCGACGCTGCGCCATCGCATCGCCGATGAGGTGCGTTTCGATGCCGAGCGCGCGCAACTCCGGCACCAAACCGTCGCGGGCACGCTGCATGCCGGTCCACACGACCGCGCTTGCGCCCTCGATGCGCCGCCGGCGACCGGACCGGAAATTCTGCAGGACCACCGCGCCGCCGTCGGTGCTCTCGACGAAGGTGTTCGGTAGCAAGTCGGCACCGGCATTGTCCAATTCGCGCAAGGTCGGGATGCGCGCGGTGATCGGAACCTCGCGCAGGACCTCGAAGAAACGCGTCACGAGCAAAACGTGCCGGCCCGTCGCCGCCATCGCCTCAGCAGCGGCGGCGCCCCAGAAGTAACCGTCCTCGTCCATCACGACGATCGTGCCGCTGCCGGGCACGTCGATCGGACCGCCGTCGAAGCTGAAGACCGGCACCGACCCATCGCCGGGCAACTCCGGCGTGACGATCGTCGCACCGGTCGCAACGACGACCGCGTCCGGCCGCTCGGCGGCGATCAGAGCGGCGGTTGCGTTCACGCCGACGCGCACTTCAACGCCATGTGCGGCAACCGCCGGCACGAGAAAGTCGAGCACGTGTTGCAATTCGCCCTGGTGCGGCGCGAGCTGCGCGCGAACCAGTTTGCCGCCCGGCCGTGCCTCGCGTTCGAACACCGTAACGCGATGGCCGCGCGCCGCAGCCACGCGTGCGACTTCTAGTCCAGCCGGTCCGGCACCGATCACGACGATGCGCCGAGCGACGGCCGCCGGCTGGAGCGGACCGAGCGACGATTCACGGCCGGCCGTCGGGTTAACGGAGCAGCGAATCAGTCCACCGTCGGAGGCCGTGCCCCAACACTGATTGCAGCCGATGCAGCGGCGAATCGGTTCGGCCTGCGCTTGCGCGGCTTTGAGGGCCCACTGCGAATCCGCCAGCAACGCGCGCGTGAACGTCACGATATCGGCGTCGCCGGAAGCGATCATCGTCTCGCCCTGCTCGGGCATCTGCACCCGCCCGCCGGCCGCAACGAGGACGTGACCGGAGGCGGCCTTGATGCGCCGGTGCAGTTCGGGGAACGCCGGCTGCGCATAGTGACGATCGGGCAAGTGCGCTTCGATCGTACCGAAATTCCCCTGGCTCAACGAGTAGTAATCCGCATAGCCGTCCGCGGCGAACGCGGCGGCGGTCGCGGACGTGTCCTCGATCGTGAGGCCGCCTACGGTGAACTCGCTGACGCCGAGGCGGTAGCCGAGGATCGCATCGTCGCCGATCGCCGCACGGACCGTCGCGAGCAGTTCGCGCGGGAATCGTTGCCGCGCCTCCGGCGTGCCGCCGTACTCGTCGGTGCGGTGGTTGCTGAGCGGTGAGAGAAATTGCTGCGTCAGGTGACCCTGCGCGCCGTGCACTTCGACGCCGTCGAAGCCGGCCTCGATGAGCCGCGCGGCGGCGCGGCCGAACGACGCGACGATGAAGGCGATCTCTTCGAGCGTCAATTCGTGCGGCATGCCGCCGCTGTGCGGACACGCGATCGCGGAGGGTGCTTCCAGCCCCACCGGCACGGAGCGGCCGAGATGTTGCCGGCCTCCGGCGCCGAGTTGCCCGATGATCAGGCCGCCGCGACGGTGGATCGTCTCGGCCAACCGGCGGGCACTCGGAATCACATCGTCGCTCGCCGCCGAAAGCCGCGTCGCTTGCATGTACGGCGTCGGGACGGCGCGCATTCCCTCGGTCACGAACATGCCGACGCCGCCGGCCTGCGCGTCGCAAAACGCCAGCAGCCGCTCGCCCACCCGGCCGCCTTCGGCCAGCGTGCTGTTCGTGGCCGAGCGCATGATGCGATTCGGCGCGGTGCGGCCGCGAATCGTGATCGGCGCGAGCAGGTGAGGGAAGCGCGGCCCGGCGGTGGCGTTCACCGGACGGAAACTAGACCGCCCCCGCGAAAAGCCCTCTCGGATACGCCATGAACGCCTCCGCCGGTTCGGTCCGCTCGGTCAACGTCTCGCCTGCGCGCACGCTCCACATCGACGGCAAGCCGGTTGCCTCGGCGATCATGAAGATTCCCGTCGCCGGCCGCGTTGCGGTACGCGGCGTGAACGTCGCCGGCGACGATCAAGCCGACCGCCGCGTGCACGGCGGCCCGGACCGCGCCGTCTACGCGTACAGCGCCGCCGACTACGCGTGGTTCTCCGGGCAACTCGGCCGCCAACTCGTCCCCGGCACGTTCGGCGAGAATCTCACGCTCGACGGCATCGATGTCACGGGCGCCAAGATCGGCGAAGAGTGGCACATCGGTACGACGCGCTTACGCGTGACGGCGATGCGCGTGCCGTGTTTCAAACTCGGGCACGTGATGGGCGACGCCGCTTTCATCAAGACGTTCGCGGAGGCGCTGCGCCCGGGCGCTTACCTGCGCATCGTCGAGGAAGGCGAACTCGCGGCCGGCGATCCGGTGACGATCGTCGCGCGGCCGAACCACGACCTTACGATCGGTGAGATGACCCGTATCTTTCTCTTCGAGCGCGATCGGGCCGGCGAACTGCTCACCGTCGCCGAGCTCTCAGACGACTGGCGAACGTGGGCTCAGGAGCACACACCGAACCGGTAGATCGTCGTCGAGGCAAACGCCGCGCCCGGCCGCAGGACGGTGCTCGGAAAGTTCGGGTGGTTCGGAGCGTCGGCGAAGTGTTGCGTTTCGAGCGCGATCGCGCCGGGTTTGCCGGTGTAGAGCTGCACGCCGGGCTCGGTCGTCTCGACGACGAGCGTGCGTCCGGATTCGGGGTCGGTCAGCGTCGCGGCGTAGCGTAGCGTGCCGTCATAGCCGTCGAGGGCGAAGTTGCAGTCGAATGCCGCCGTGCCGACGTCACGCTCGGTGCGGAAGTCGCGCAACGCGTCGACCGCTACGACCTCACCGGTCGGGATCGACTCGGCGTCGACGGGCGTGTAACGGGACGCCGCCAGCTGCAGCCGATGCTGCGCGATCGAGCGGCCGGCCTCGCCGGTCAGGTTGAAGTACACGTGATTGGTGAAGTTTACGACCGTCGGTGTATCGGTCGTCGCAGCGTAGTCGATGCGCAGCGCGTTTTCGTTCGACCACGTGTAGCGAACGCTGCATTCCAGCGCGCCCGGAAAACCCTGATCGCCGTCGGGACTACGCAACGCGAACGTCACGCTCGCGGCCGATTGTGCGGCCACTTCCCACGTGCGCTTCGAGAAGCCGTCCGGACCGCCGTGCAAGGTATTGCGCCCCTCGTTCGTGAGGAGCGCGAACGTCGCGCCGTCGAGGGTGAACGCGCCGCGCGCGATGCGGTTGGCGTAGCGGCCGATCGTTTTGCCGGCGCTCCCACCCGCATCGACGGTGACGCAGGCGCCGCGACCGGTGCGATCCGGCACGACGAGATCGCTCATCGCCGCGCCGACCGCGTTCAGCGACACGCGATTGCCCGTCCCATTCGTGAGCGCGATCATCGCACACCGTAGGCGATGAACGTCGCACAGAGCGGGATGAGGCAGAACAATCCGATCTCGACCCACAACAGCGTGCGCGTTCGACCGTAGGCCGTCGCGCTCAGCACGAGCGAACCGTCGGGTGCGGCGAGCTTCCGCCAGCGCAGATAGCTCACGGTCGGCGGGATCGAGAGCAATCCGACGGCGAGAAACAGGGCCATTTTCGCCCAGAACACCGGATCGCCGGCATAATACGCGGCACCTTTGGCACCGAGCGTGAGGCGCAGAACGCCCGTGATCGCGACGCCGATTGCGGCGATGCCGTACCCGAGATCGACGCTCCGCAGCCGCCGGAACAGCGCTGCGTCCATCGCCGGGCGCAAGAGCACGAGTTCGGCTACCAGGGTTACGGCGAGCCCAAAGATCGCCACGAAATGCGCGTAGGCGAGCAACGCCTCTTTGAGGGACATGCGCGGCGACGTTCGCAGCCTCCGGGGTGCTGACCTGGAATGCTCCGGCCGCCGCCGCCAAGAAGCTTCCCGCCGTTATGGACTACGTGACGCTCGGCCGCACCGGCCTCGAAGTCTCCCGGATTTGCCTGGGCTGCATGAGCTACGGCGCGCCCGATCGCGGCTTTCAAACGTGGACGCTCGGCGAGGACGAGGCGCGCCCGTTCATCAAACGCGCGCTCGAGGGCGGCATCAACTTCTTCGATACGGCAAACGTCTACTCGGAGGGCAGCAGCGAAGAGATCCTCGGCCGGGCGCTGCGCGATTTCGCGCGCCGCGAGGACGTCGTCGTCGCGACCAAGCTCTACAACCGCATGCGGCCGGGGGCCAACGGCGCGGGTTCGTCGCGCCGCAACGTCATGCTCGAAATCGATGCCAGCCTGCAACGCCTCGGCATGGATCACGTCGACCTCTACCAGATCCATCGCTGGGACAACGTCACGCCGATCGAAGAGACGCTCGAGGCGCTGCACGACGTCGTGAAGGCCGGCAAAGCGCGCTATATCGGCGCATCGTCGATGTACGCTTGGCAATTCGCGAAGGCGCTCGGCGTCGCCGAACGCCACGGCTGGACGAAGTTCGTGAGCATGCAGAACTACGTCAACCTCCTGTACCGCGAAGAGGAACGCGAGATGCTGCCGCTGTGCGCGTCCGAGGGGATCGGCGTCATCCCGTGGAGCCCGCTCGCGCGCGGCCGGCTGACGCGCGATTGGGACGATAACACGAGCGTTCGAGCCGGCTCCGATCGGCCTCGCACCGCGCTCTATGAGAAGACGGCGGAGGCCGACCGCACGGTCGCGGAACGCGTCGCGCAGGTCGCGGCGCAACGCGGCATCCCGCGCGCGCAAGTCGCGCTGGCGTGGCTGCTCTCGAAGAGCGTCATCACCGCGCCGATCGTCGGCGCGACGAAGCTGCAGCACCTCGACGACGCGCTGGGCGCGATCGACGTGAAGCTCGACGCCGCGGAGGTCGCGGCGCTCGAGGAGCCCTACATCCCGCACCCCGTCGTCGGCGCGCTCTCCTAGAGCTTGACCGACCGCAAGCGCAACGCGTTGGCGATGACCGATACGGAACTGAACGACATCGCGAGCGCGGCGATCATCGGGCTGAGCAACAGGCCGAATTCCGGGTAGAGCGCGCCGGCCGCGATCGGGATCCCGACCGCATTGTAGGCGAACGCGAAGAACAGGTTTTCGCGGATGTTGCGCATCGTGGCGCGGCTGAGCGTGTGCGCGCGGACGATCCCGGCCAAGTCGCCCTTCACGAGCGTGATGCCGGCGCTTTGAATCGCGACGTCCGTCCCCGTGCCCATCGCGATGCCAACGTCGGCCGCGGCGAGCGCGGGGGCGTCGTTCACGCCGTCGCCGGCCATCGCGACGACGTTGCCGGCGTCGCGCAAGCCGGTCACCACGCGTTGTTTGTCGGCGGGGAGCACGCCGGCCTCAACTTCGGTGATGCCGAGCGTTTTGGCCACCGCTTCGGCGGTCGTCCGATTGTCGCCGGTCAGCATCACGATGCGGATGCCGCTCGCGCGCAGTTGCCGCAGCGCCTCGCCGGTCGTCGCCTTGATAGGGTCGGCAACCGCGATCACGCCGGCCGGCCCGCCGTCGACCCCGACGAAGAGCGCCGTCGCACCGCCGGCCCGCAGGTCGCCGGCCCGTTGCTCCATCGTCGCATCCGCAATGCCGGCGTCGTTCATCAGTGCCGCGCTGCCGACCGCGACGTGCCGGCCGCGAACGTCGCCGCGCACGCCTTTGCCGGTGAACGATGCGAAGTTCCGCGCGAGCGTCAGTTCGGCGCCGCGCGCCTTCGCCGCCGCGACGATCGCCGCCGCAAGCGGATGTTCGCTGAGCCGTTCGAGGCTCGCGGCGAGGCTCAGCACGTCCGTCTCCGAGAACCCGGCGGCGGGCACGACGGCGGTGACCGAGGGCCGGCCCTCGGTGAGCGTCCCCGTCTTGTCGAACACCAGCACGTTCACGCGCTCCAACCGTTCGAGCGCCTCCGCCGATTTGACCAGCACGCCCGCGCGCGCGCCTTTACCGACTGCGACGCCGATGCTCATCGGGGTCGCGAGGCCGAGCGCGCAGGGACACGCGATGATCAGGACCGACACCGCGGCAACCAACGCGTACGCCAGCGCCGGCGGTGGTCCCAGGAGCGCCCACGCGGCAAAGGTGATCAGCGCTGCGGCAAAAACGGCCGGGACGAAGTAGGCAGCGACCGTGTCGGCGACGCGCTGGATCGGCGCGCGGCTGCGTTGCGCCTCGGCGACAAGCGCGACGATGCGCGCAAGCATGGTATCCGCGCCCACCTTGCCGGCGCGCATCACCAGCGAGCCGGTGCCGTTGATCGTGCCGCCGATCAAAAGATCGCGCGGACCTTTCGCGACCGGCAGCGCTTCGCCGGTGACCATCGACTCATCGACCGCACTCGCCCCCTCGACGACGGCGCCGTCGACCGGCACGGCGTCGCCCGGCCGGACGCGCAGGCGATCGCCGGGATGGACATCGGCGAGCGGAATCTCTTCATCGTCGCCGTTACTGCCGAGGCGATGCGCGGTTTTCGGTGCGAGATCGAGCAACGCCCGGATCGCGCCGCCCGTTTGCTCGCGCGCGCGCAACTCGAGCACCTGGCCGAAGAGCACCAGCACCGTGATGACCGCCGCCGCTTCGAAATAGACGGCAACCGTCCCGTCCATATCGCGAAAGCCGGCGGGAAATGCCGCCGGTGCGAGCAGCGCCGCGACGCTGTACAGATACGATGCCCCCGTGCCCAATGCGATCAGGGTGAACATGTTGAGGCTCCGGTTGACGACCGATGTCCACGCGCGCGCGAAGAACGGTAGCCCGGCCCAGAGCACGACCGGCGTGGCAAGCGCGAATTCTATCCACGCCGCATGCGCAACGCCGCCGATCATCGCCAGCGCGAAGACCGGCAACGTGAACGCGCCGCCGATCCACAGGCGCCGCGTCATGTCGACCAGTTCTTCGTTCGGCTGCTCGCCGGCGGTCGCGATCAGCGGTTCGAGCGCCATGCCGCAGCGCGGACAACTCCCCGGTCCGTCGCGCCGCACCTCCGGATGCATCGGGCACGTGTACGCCGTTCCGGCAGGCGCCGCCGGAGCGGCCGCGGCAGGTTGTTCACCGGTGTAGCGTTCGGGATGCGCGACGAACTTCTCGCGGCAACCCGCGCAACAAAAGAGCACCGTGCGCCCCTGGTAGAGGGTCCGGTGCTCGCTCGTGGACTCGACCTGCATCCCACACACCGGATCGATGTCCGGGGCGAGTGTCGATTGCATCACCCGATGGGTTTTTACGCCTTGGCGCCGATCGCCTCGACGTTCAGTTCGATCTTGACCTCGTCGCCCACGAGCAGGCCGCCCGATTCGAGCGTCTGGTTGAAGGTCATGCCGAAGTCTTTGCGGCTGATCTTCGCACTCGCTTCGTACGCGACGCGCTGATTGCCCCACGGATCGCCGGCCGCACCTTCGAAGGTCGCGTCGAAGGTCACTTCGCGGGTTGTCCCGTGGATCGTCAGGTCGCCGGTAAGACGGAACGCCTCCTCGGTGCCCTCGATGCGGGTGCTGCGGAACGTGAGTTGCGGGTGGTTGGCGACGTCGAAGAAGTCGGGCGACTTGAGGTGACCGTCGCGCTGGGCGTCGCGCGTGTCGACCGAGGCGGCATCGATCACTGCCTCAACGCTGACCGGCAGATGGCCGGCGGCGGGAAGTTGGATCGAGCCGGTAATGCCGTTGAAATGGCCGCGGACCTTCGCGATCGCGAGGTGGCGAACGACGAACGCGGCGCTGGAATGGGCGGCGTCGAGGTTGTAGGTGTGTCCGGTTTGGGCCGGAGCGGTCGTGCTGGACATGGGGTTGGGCTCCTAAAAGTGGCGGTGGGGGGGGGTGCGCGGCGGGCTGCCGTGTGCTATAGTCACTAACACATACCTACTCTCTGCCAGCAAGAAGGCACCAGAAAGTAGTATAGTCACTAAATGGAAACCAATAGCCCGAACGTCTATTCCGAGACTTGCCCTACGCGCGCGATCCTAAACCGGATCGCCGACAAGTGGACGACGCTGATCATCGGGATTCTCTCGACCGCCGGCGTGCCGGTACGCTTCGGGGAGATCCGCCGCCGGATCGACGGCATCTCGCAAAAAATGCTGACCCAGACCTTGCGCGATTTAGAGCGCGACGGACTCGTCGCGCGAACGGTCTACCCGGAAATTCCGCCGCGCGTGGATTACGCGCTGACGCCGCTCGGGCATACCCTCGAAGTGCCGCTCAACGCGCTCGCTACCTGGGCTCACCAACACATGACAGCGATCGGCGAAGCGCAGGCCGTGTACGACGCGCGCGCCGGGAATCGGGCTTTTTCACGATAGGCGCGCTGCCGCGACGGTGATACGCTCGCAGGATGAGCACGTATTACTTCGTCGGCAGCGGAATCGCGGCACTGGCCGGAGCTGCGTTCCTGATTCGCGACGGCCACGTCGACGGCAAGGATATCGTCCTGCTCGAAGAGGCGAACGATTTCGGCGGTTCGCTCGACGCGCACGGCACGGCGGAGAGCGGCTACTTTATGAGCGGCAGCCGCATGTTCGAGAGCAAGTACACCTGCACGTTCGATTTGCTTGCATCGATTCCATCGGTCTCGGACCCCAGCGTCTCGGTGACCGATGAGACGAATCGCGTACGCGCGGAAAACAGTTGGAACGACAAGGCGCGCCTGGTCGACATGCACGGCGCGATCACGGATTTTCACGACCTCGGTTTCTCCGAGCGCGACCGGGCCGATCTGCTCGGGATCCTCGCCATACCGGAGCGCATGCTCGACGGCAAGCGCATCACCGACTGCTTCGCGCCGCCGTTTTTTCAGACGAATTTTTGGTACGAATGGTGCACGCTCTTCGCCTTTCAGCCGTGGCACAGCGCGATCGAATTCAAGCGCTATCTGCTGCGGTTCGTCCATCGCTTCTCGACGATCGATACGCAAGAGGGCATCTACCGGACGCGCTTCAACCAGTACGATTCGATCGCGGTCCCGCTGGTCGCGTGGCTGCGCGAGCGCGGCGTGCAGATCCGCTTTGGTACGAACGTGACGGCCTTGCGCTTCAAAGAAGGCGTCGGGCATCCGATCACGGTTCACGCCCTTACGTTCTTGGCGGGCAACACGCCGGCGACGATCCCGATCGGCGAGCACGACTGCGTCTTCGTGACCAACGGCTCGATGACCGCGAATAAGGCGTTCGGCTCGATGTCGACCCCGGCGGTGCTCGATCGCAAGAAGCGCAGCGGCGCCTGGAAGCTCTGGGAAACGCTCGCTCACGGCCGGCCCGCGTTCGGGAACCCGGCGGCCTTCGACAATCACATCAGCGAGTCGGTTTGGGAATCGTTCACCGTTACCGTGCACGACCCGCTGTTCTTGAAGCTGATGCAAGACTTCACCGGCAGCGTTCCGGGCCGCGGCGGCCTCACGACGTTCAAGGATTCGAACTGGCTGATCACGATCTCGATCTTCCACCAGCCGTTCTTCCCCGACCAGCCGGCGGACGCGTCGGTGTGGTGGGGCTACGGGTTGTATTACGACCAGCCGGGCAATTTCGTGCCGAAACCGATGAGCGAGTGCACGGGCCGCGAGATCCTCGAAGAAGTGCTCGGGCACTTGCATTTCGACGGCGATACAGCCGCGATTCTCGCGAAGTCCAACGTGATTCCGTGCGTGATGCCCTACATCACGAGCCAGTTTCTCGTGCGGAGAACCGGCGACCGTCCGCACGTCGTCCCGACGGGTTCGACGAACCTCGCGTTCATCGGCCAATATGCCGAAGTCCCCGACGACGTCGTGTTCACGGTCGAGTACTCGATCCGCACGGCGCAAACGGCGGTGTACAAGCTCCTCGGTCTCGCCAAGAAGGTTCCGCCGGTTTACAAGGGCTTCCACGACCCGCGCGTCGTTTTCGCGGCGCTCGAGACGCTCCACCGCTAAGAGGTCGCGCGCCGGCGAAGGTAACCCGCGCACCACCGGCCGAAGCGATAGCGATGGTGTGGCGGTCGCTTTCGTTCGCCCTGATGCTTCCGTTCGCGGCCGGCGCTACGGCCGGCGCCGCGCCGGATCTGCCGTCGCCCGACGCGCTGCGCGCCCTCGTCGCCGCGGCAAGCGGCGCGCGTCCGGTAAGCTACGAGGAACGCCTGCGCTTCACCACGTCCGGTGCCGCGGGGACGGAGACGCTGCTGCGCGCGGGCGATGACTTTCGCGAAATCGACGATAGCGGGCCGCTGCACCGGGAACGCGGGCGATACCACGGCCAGGACTGGCACCAGAACGCTAACGGGCAAACCGTCTTGGAGCAACCCGACCCCGGGAACGGCAAACGGGACGACATCGTCACGACGGTCGCGCGCGTGACGAAGCCCATCGACGCGTTCGCGCTGCGCGCGCTCAACCAGGTCGGATCGGGAACGGTCACCTACATCGATCCTGCGACCGATCGCGTCGTCCGGGAAGACCGCATCGAACCGGCGCAAACAACCGTGTTCGCGTTCGATGATTTTCGGAGCGTCGACGGCTACACGACGGCATGGCATTGGACGCGCAGCGACGGCCACCCCGAAAACGACGGCGACTATCGCGTCACGTCCATCACTCCTCGATCCGTTGCCCCGAACGAAGTCGCAATCGCCGATCCGCGGCGCCGGCTCGTCGAGTTCCCCGCCGGCAAGACGAGCGTCGATCTGCCGGTGCACATGGTCGGCAACAATTTCATCGTACGCGTGACGATCGCGGGTCGCGGGTTCGACTTCTTGCTCGATACCGGCACGCCGAACATCCAACTCGACGAATCCGTCGCGCGAGGACTCGGTTTGACCCCACTGCGGAGCATGTCGAGCAGCGACTTCGGCGGACGCGTAACCGAGGCGGCGATCGTGATTCCGCAAGCGCAGGTCGGCGATTTACGGATGCACGACATCGTGGCGCTGACGATACCGCGCTTTCCGGGCGGCGAGGCGGGAACGCGCATCGTCGGCCGACGGCGCACTCGTGGTCGGCAGCTACTTCGCGCGTCACTTCTCGAAGGCGATCGTGGATCTGGGCGCGGGCGTTGGCTACTCGACCGGCATGGTAGATCCCGGCGGCTTCATCCCGATGCAGCCCTTCCAGGTCGCCGACCTCCGCATCGGAACGCGCCGGGTGAGAAGCTTCTTCGCACTTCTGATGACCGGCCGGGTCCAGCCGGAGGAAGGCAACGACGGCTCCATCGGCAACGCGATCTTGCGGGACTTCACCGTTTGGCTCGATTACCCGGATTCGCAAATCGTGTTGGTACCGAATAGACGGGCGCGCGAGCGGTAGGCCCGTTCCCGATCAGGTGGCTGCCGTCGCCAAATACTGGTGCGCGAAGGCGATCGCCATGCTGCCTTCGCCGACTGCCGATGCGACGCGCTTCACCGATGCGTGGCGCACGTCGCCGACCGCGAAAATGCCCGGCACGGTCGTCTCGAGCAAATATGGATCGCGCTCGAGCGTCCACGGGGTCGCATCGGGGCCGGTGAGGATGTAGCCGCGTTCGTCGCGCGCGATCTCCGGCGGCAGCCAATCGGTCTCCGCATCGGCACCGATGAAGATGAACAGCGCGTCGGTCGCGCGCACCGTCGTCGCGCCGGCCGCCCGATCGGCCACGTCGATCGCTTCGAGATGCCGCTCGCCGCGCAGCCCGACGACCTCGGACCGCGCCTCGACCGTCACGTTCGCCCGCGTCGCGAGTTGCCGGATCAAATAGTCGGACATCGAGGCTGCCAGATCCGCGCCGCGGATCAAGATCGTCACCGAACGCGCGTAGCCGGAAAAGAACATGGCGGCCTGGCCCGCCGAGTTGCCGCCGCCGATCAGGAAGACGTCTTTGCCGATCGTATTGAGCGCTTCGCTGCGCGCGGCGCCGTAGTACACGCCGACGCCGGTCAGGCGTTCGATCCCGGGTATGGCGAGCGTTCGCCACGTCACGCCGGTCGCGAGCACGATCGTGCGCGTCGCAAGCGACACCCCGCCGTCAAGCGTCACGGTCTTGCTCCGCGCGTCGATCGAGCTGACGCTGCGGGTGACGAGCACCTCCGCGCCGAGCCGCTTCGCCTGGTGCAACGCGCGATCGGCGAGATCGTCGCCGGAAACGCCGGTCGGAAAGCCGAGGTAGTTCTCGATGCGCGACGACGTCCCGGCCTGTCCCCCCGGTGCCTCGCGCTCGATCAGCAGCGTGCGCAGGCCTTCGGAGGCCCCGTACACCGCGGCCGCGAGTCCGCCGGGACCGCCGCCGATCACGATCGCGTCGTAATCCTGCGTCGACGGAACCGTCTGCAAGCCGACGGCCTCGGCCAGTTCGCGCGTCGACGGCTGCACGAGCAGCCGTCCGTCGACGAGCTTCACCAGCGGGCAGCGTTCGCCGTAATGCTCGCTTTCCGGTACGCGCTCGCGCGTCGCCGGCTCGTCGATCACCAAGAATTCGTGCCGGATCAAATTGCGCGCGAGCATGGTCCGCGTATCGCGGCACGCGACGTCCCAGCGCCGGCCGACAACCAAGACGGCATCGGCCTTTTGCTCCACGGCGCGTTCGCCGATATAGCTCAAGCGCTCGTTCATCGTGCTCAGGATCGTCGCTTTGAAGGGCGCATTCCTGACCGTCAGCGCCTGCAGCTCGAATGGGTCCAAGCGCATGACACGGCTGGCCGTCACGGCCTTCAAGTTGGCAAACGCGGTCGCGCCGAGCAACACCGGCGTCTCGCCGAAGAACTCGCCGCGCTCGCGCGTCGCCAGTACCGGTTCGCCGTTGCCGACGTGCTTGGTGACGTGCATCATGCCGGAGATGACGACGTAAAAATACGGCTCCTCGCCCTCTTGGACGACATACTCGCCGGCCTGCACGTGCAAGTCGGCGGCCTGACGCGCGATCTCCCCCCGTTCGTCGTCGCTAAACGGTGCGAACAGCGGAAGATCGCGCAGGTCGTCGCCGGTCAGCATCGGTTAGCGCCCCTGCAGCGCAGCCTTGAAGCGTTCGCGCGTCGCCTTGCCGTGCATCCACCGGTAGTCGGTCGGCACGGGATCGCCCGGCACGAATTTCAGCACCGCAAAGACCGGCCCCGCGAGCGCGAGCAGCGCCGGCAGCTCGGCCGCGAAGACCGTCGCGTCGTCGAAGGCGAAGACATGCGGATACCCGGCGGCACGCGCGAACCCGGCAAAGTCGACGACGCCCGCTCCCGGAATCGGATGGCTGCCGTTGGCCTCGTACGTTCCGTTCTCGCAGACGAAATGGACAAGATTTGCCGGCCGAGCCGCGGCGATCGTCACCAGCGTGCCGAGGTTCATCAGAAGCGAACCGTCGCCGTCGAGCACGATGACTTTGCGCTCGGGAAACCCCAGCGCCAGACCCAGGCCGTGCGAGGAGCCCTGGCCCATCGCGCCGGTCGCGGGCAGATTCAGCGGGCTCGGCGCGATGCGTTCCCATTCGAACGCGGTCGTGTACGTCGCCACCACGATCGCCTCGCCGCGCACGGCGGCGAGCGCGTGCAGACACGCGTCGCGACGCATCATGCCTCCACCTGGCGGCCGATCAGTACGGCGCACGGTCGCGAGCGGGCGTACGCCGCACCGATCGCCGGAACGATCGCGCCGACATCGTCAGGGCCCTCGACGACCACGTAATCGATTCCCATCACCTCGAGGATGCCCGGCACGATGCGCACGCCGTACTGCGCCGAATCGGCGGGCGCGCGATCCGGCTCTTTGCTCAGCAATCCGACGAGCATGCACACCGGCTGCTCGTACTCGACGGCGATCGCGCGCAGCGCGTTCATCGAATCGAGCAAGCCGGTCGATTGCATCAACAGCACGGCGCGCTTCCCCGCGTACGCGAGGCCGCTGCAAATCGAGATGCCCTCGTCTTCCTTGCACAGCCGGATCAACCGGAACCCGTCGTCGGCCGCGATCGGCCACAGCAAGCCCGCGCTGGTCCAAATATCCGGCACCGCCGCGATGAAGCCGACCCCGGACGCTTTCAACGCCGCGACGATCGCGGCGCCGCTCGGTCCGGGCAAGGCAGTGGCGCTCACGTCAGCGCAGCAGCTTGAGCGCGTCGCGCGCGATCGACATATCGGCGACCTGCTCGAACGGCAGCACGGCCTTCTGCACGCCGAGCGCGACGTTGAGTTGTTGCATGTAGGCGACGCGCTCCGGCGTGAGCACCAACGCCGCATCGTAGGCCTTATACTGCTGGAACCAGGTCCACAGATCTTCGGCCTGCTCGGCCGAATCGGGTCCGACGGCGTCGGCGAAGGCCTGCACGTAGTCCGCCTTCGAGGCCGGCGAATCGACGTAGCGATAGGCCTTTCCGTATGCCGCCAGCGTGCGCACGAGGACGTCGCGCTTCTGCGCGATGATGCGATCGGTCGTAAACGCGCCCTGTTGCGTGAACTGCGGCAAGTCGGTCGCAAACGTGGCGAGCGCGCGAACGCCGAGTTGCGCTGCCATGCGCGTGAACTCGTGTTGCGCGGGCCCGGCGTCGATCTTCTTCGCGGCCACCGCGCGAAAGACGTCGGAGCTGCTGCCGATATTGACGAACGTCACCTTCGCGGGATCGACGCCGAAGCGTCGCAGCAGCGCCGCAGCAGCGACGTAGACGAGCGCGCCGACCGCACCCGTGCCGATCGTCTTGCCTTCGAGATCCTTGACGGTTTTGATCGCCGGGTTGGCGGTGTACATCACGAAGTTCGACGGCAGCACCGCGCCGCCGAGCAACTTGATCTGCGCGCCGTTTTCGATCGCCGGAAAGATCTGGCTGAAGCCCGTCAGGATCGCGATGTCGGATTGCCCGGTGATGATCGCCGCCATCAGCTTCACGCCGTCGGAGACGTTCTGCGTCGTATCGCTGATGCCGACGGAGTCGAAATAGTGTTTGTTCTTAATCAGCGCCTGGAGCGCGAGCGAGTCGTTGGAACCGGTATTGATGATGTTGACCGCATCGGCGGCTCGCACCGGTGTGACGCCCGCGGCAACGGCAGCGCCGGCGGCGAGGCCGGCGAGAAACTGCGGGCGGGTCGGGTGCTTCACATCGTGCACGGCCTGTCGTCCTTCCGCGCCACCGGAGGAAATCCGTCCGGCGTGTGGGACCGGAGATCCATGATCGACCTCGGCGTACGCCCCCATACCGACGCCCTTCTGGCGGCACTCGGCCCGGTCGCGGGGCTCGACATCCTCGATATCGGATGCGGCGAGGGCCAGACGTCGCGCGACATGGCGGCGCAGGGCGCGCGCGTGAGCGGTTTCGACCCGTTCGTCGGCGGCACCGATTGGACGCCGCACGGAAACGGGCACTACCGCATCGTGCAGGCGAGCGCGGAGGCGTTGCCCGTCGACGACGGCACGGCCGACCTCGTGATCTTCGTGTTCTCGCTCCACCACGTTCCGCAGGCGAAGCTCGCTGCGGCGCTGGCCCAAGCGCAACGCGCGCTGAAGCCGTCGGGACGGCTGATGGTCGCGGAACCCCTCGCCGCCGGAGCGGGGTACTACGTTAGCCAGCCCTATCACGACGAGGGTCCCGTGCGGGCTGCCGCGCAAGCGGCGCTCGATGCGTTCGCGGCACCGCTCTTCGCCACGCGCGAGCGCTTCGCGTATACGGAGCGCCGGCGCTGGGACGATTACGAAACGTACGCGCAGCGCCAGATCCGCAACATGCGCTTCAACGGCTACACCGAGGAGGCGGTACGCTCGCCCGAAGTCCAACGGCGCTTCGCCGAGATGATCGCAGCGCACGGCGGGGATTTCGATCAGCCCGTGCGCGTCGATCTGTTTTCTGCGCCGCGCGCGTAGCGCTCAGGGCCGGATCGGAAACACGTGCCGGCCGGTGCGGCCGAAAATCCACGCCAAATCGTCGGTGCTCTTCGAGGCGAGCGCATCGACCGTCCAGCGCAGCGAGTTGAGGTACCCCTCACGCACGGAGACCGGCGGAAAATCGCTGCCCCACATCATGCGCTGCGGGCCGAACGCATCGTAGGCCAGCTCGAGAATCGGGGGCAGCGGCCGCGCGAACGGCAACGGCCGCGTGACCGGCGTCAGCCGGGGCGTAAACTCGGCGAGTCCCCCGATCATCACGTACGTATTCGGGAAGCGCGCGAGCGCAAACGCCGCCTTGACCTCATCGAGCGTCGCGACGCCGTTGGTTTCGAGATAATAGCCGGCTTGATGTTCGAGGACGATCGGCGTGTCGGGAAACGTTTGCACGATACGCGCGAAGTCGTCGGTCAGGAACGCGGCGAGACTGCCCCCGAACGAGGTGATCGACAAACCCGCCGCCGCCGCGGCGCGCCAGATCGCGAGCGGATCTTTGCCCGGGGAGCGCATCTGCGGCCGGATACGCGCGCCGCTCGCGCCACGCGCCGCGGCAGCGTGCAACTGTTCCGCCGCGTCGGGCGCATCGGGATCGACGTGGACGATGCTCGCAAACTTCCCCGGGAAGCGCTCGGCCACCGCGAACTGGTATTCGTTGTCGAATTGCCCGTGCAGTTGGCACAGCACGCCGTGGTGAACGCCGGCACGTTCCATCTCCGGCAGAACGCTCTCGACCGGCTGATACCAGACCGGCGAGACGTGGATGTGGACGTCGTAGACCTCAAACGGCCAGACCGGCGCGGCTGGTGGGACCAAACTGCTGCTCACGGGAAGGACCTCACGTATCATGACGGGGCTCGACGTCGGCATCGTGCAGGCCGACTGCACGGCGAACGTCTTCTACACGCAAAATCTGGGCCTCTTTACCGCGGCCGGACTCGACGTGCGCACGCAGCCGATGCCGGGCGAGCGCGATCGCGTCCATACCGCCGGCGGGCTCACCCAGGTACTCGCGCAGGCGGTCGCCGGCGGCGGCCTCGATATCGGCATCGCGAACGTCGTTATCTTGGGCTTGGCGCGCCAAGACGGCGTGCCGCTGCGCTACCTCGCGCCGGCGGCCGTGATCTTGCCCGGACCGCGGCAGATCGACGAACTCTTCGTCTTGCACGATTCGCCGCTCGGCGCGGATGCGAGCGTCAACGGCGCACGCGTCGCGATCAACCGTCCCAAGAATCTGCAGGCGGTGTGCGCGCGCGAATGGGCCGCGTTGCACGGCGCCGACCCGGATTCGCTCACGTTCGTCGAGGTCGCCTTCGAAGACATGGGTGCGGCGCTGCAAGACGGCGCGGTCGATGTGATCATGACGACCGAACCGTGGGGCACCGTCTACGCGCCGATCGCGCGACCGATCGGCAACGCGTTCGAAGGCATCGGGCCGCGCTTCATGGCGCTCGGATGGTTTGCGACCGACGACTGGCTCGCCGCGCACGCCGAAACCGCCGCGGCCTTCGCACGAGCGATCCGGGCCGGTTCGGCGTGGGCCAACGAGCACCACCTGGAAACGGCCCGCATGCTGGCGGAGCGCCCCAACACGCGCGTCACCGTCGACATCGCGCAACGCATGGTGCGCGCCACCTACGGGCTGGAGCTCGAGCCGGCGATGATCGCGCCGCTGCTCGACGTCGCACGCAAATACGGCCTGCTCACGGCGGGCGTCGCCCCCGAAGATCTGATCTGGCCCGTGCCCGGCCGATAGTGCCGTGAACGGGTCGCCGGACCAGGTCCCGGTCTTGCGAACGCTGCGCGCCGCCTCGGCCCGCTCACGGCCGCGAACGCACGCCGCGACCCTGGCGCTAGCCGGCATCGCCGTCGGGGCGCTGGTGCTGGCGATCAAGTTCGCAGCGTATGCCCTCACCGGCAGCGTCGCGCTCTACTCCGATGCGCTGGAGAGCACGATCAACGTCGTCGCGGCGGCCGCCGCCTATGCCGCGGTCAGAATCGGCGCGCGGCCCGCCGACGAGCGGCACCCTTACGGGTACACGAAGGTCGAATATTTCTCGGCCGTGCTCGAGGGGATCATGATCGGGCTCGCCGCGTTTGCGATCCTGCGCGAGGCCGCGGCCGATTTTCGCACACCGCGTGCGCTGGGAGCACCGGCGGCCGGCATCGCCGCGAACGCCGTCGCGACGGCGGTGAACGCCGTGTGGGGCTGGCTGCTGCTGCGTTATGGCCGGCGCTGGGTTTCCCCGGCCCTAGTCGCCGACGGCAACCACGTCCTGGCCGACGTCGTGACGTCGATCGGCGTCGTCGCGGGCGTCGGCGCCGTGGCGCTCACCGGCATCGCTTGGCTCGATCCGCTGGTCGCCGCCCTGGTCGCGCTGAACATCCTGCGTTCGGGCGCGGTGCTGGTGCGCGATTCGCTCAGCAGCCTGCTCGATGCGGCGGCGCCGCCCGAGACCAGCGCGCGCATCGCCGAGATCTTGCGGAACGAGGCCGCCGGCGCGCTGCAGGTCCACGACATCCGTACGCGCGTGGCAGCCAACCGGCTGTTCGTCGAATTCCATCTCGTCGTGGACGGCGCGACGAGCGTGCGTGAATCGCACCGGATCTGCGATCATCTCGAAGCGCGCCTGGAAGCGGCGTTCGACGGCGCGGCCATTACGATCCACGTCGAGCCCGACGATGCCGCCGAAGCGGCCCCGGGGGCCCACAAAGCCTAGCAGGGACCGGAACGCCCCATCGCAGATACGCCGAAGCGACTAAACGAAGGGCGGGGCGATGACCGACCAACCGGCCTGGGTGATTCCCGATTTTGCTGCAGACGCACAGGCGATCGCTGCGTTTGCCGCCGCTCGCGAGCGTTTCGAGCGCGGCGAGGCCCAAGCTGCCGAGAACGAAGTCCGCTCCTCCTTTCAGAAGCGGCGCGACGCGCTGCAACTCGAGATCAATACCGCCGAGTCGGTGATCGCAGAGCGGCAAGAGCGCGCCGAAAAAGCGGTCGCCGGCTACGCGCGCAAATACCCCAAGCTGGTCGAAAAGGGCAAACCCCGGCGGCCGGCATTTTTCCAAAACCTGCTGAGCTTCGGCAGCGCGGGCCGGGCGTACCAGGCCACCGTCGACGCCACCGCCGATCTGAACGACGCGCGCTCGCTGCGCCGGCGCAAAGAGCACGAAGACGAAGAGCTCGACAAGCAGTTGCGGCGTGCGATGTCCCAGCTCGAGGAACAGCTGAAAGAGCGCGTCAACTCGCAAGCGCATCAGGAGAAGTTCCTCTCGCGCCCGGGCAACGCGGAAGCGCTCAAGCGCGTCGAGGCGATTCACGCCGAACGCGCGGCGTACGCGGCCCGCCTCGAACGCGGCGACGTGCCGCCGCTCGAGCAGCGCGACCGGCGCTTCGCGCAGTTGGCCGCACTCCCGCTCGAAGCGCCGTGCGCGGGCCTGGCGATCGTCGCGGTCGACGCCTTCGGCGATCTCTGCTACCTGATCTTCCGCGATCGCGAAAAGCGCCATTTTTACGCCGAGTACGACGCGCGGCTCGAGCCGCTCTCCGACTCGGTCTTCGACGTCTACCGCATCGCCGACCGGTTCGAGGCGAAGTTCCATCGCCGCGACGGCAAGCCGATGTCACTGGCCGACCATCTGACCGAATACTTGCGCGACGACGAGATCGCGCGCGCCGAAGCGCGGAAGGTTCGCGCCGCGCTACGCGTTACGCGGAGCCTGCCGCCGCGCGAAGCGCCGCCCTACAAACCCGTCCTCGACCTGCTGGCGGAACTCGCCAAGTCCGCCGGCCGGGCCGCCGGCAGCCTCTAGCGCCAGCGGCCCCAGCGCGGGCCGATCCCAATGCCGATCGAGACGCGCGGGTCGTACGGATAGTAGTACGGGATCGCGCCGTACTGCCGGTACGGCGTATCGATCTCGTTCGCCGCGAGCAGCGACCCGCGGTTGACGCCGTAGATCGTGACGCTCATGCCGGGCTGGAGCGTGATGCCGGTCGGGTTGATGATCGTGCCTTGGTGCAGTTCCACGCGGTCGACGAAGCCGCGGTCGTCGCGAACCTCAAGCTTATAGCCGCCGTCGAAGGCGGTGATACGGCCGGTGATCGTTTCTTCGTCGCTCGCGTAGCTGGGTCGAGAATACGAGGGCGCACCGCTTGCCGGAGCCGGCGCGGGCGTGGTCTGCGCAAAGGCACCGAGCGGGAGCGCGGCAGCCGCCAGGGCCAGCGTCGCCGCGAGTGACTTCACGATGGTGTTCATGCCCATACCATACCCAGACAAGCTGAGAAAAATCCGTGAACGCGTTGCTCCCGGCGGCCGGGAGGCGTACAGTGAAGGCGGGGGGACCAACCATGGCCTTACCGCACCGGATCGTACTGCTTGCATTCGAGGGGCCCGATCGCTACGCGTCGATCGGCGGTCTGTCGACTCGCGTGAAGCAACTCGCCCGCGCATTCGGCGCATCGGGTTGCGCGACCGAGCTGATCTTCGTCGGCGACCCGGCCGCGGCGGCGGTGGAATCCTACGCGCCCAACGTCACCTTGCGCCGCTGGTCGCAGTGGATCTCGAGCTCGCACCCGCGCAACGCCTACGACGGCGAAGAGCAGAAAGTGTGCGACTGGGTCGCCAGCGTGCCGCCGTTCGTGCTGGACGAGATCGTCGCGCCGGCAGCGGCCGCGGGCGAGCGCACGCTCGTGCTCGCCGAAGAATGGCAGACCGCCGGCGTCGCGATCGCGCTCGACCGCCTGGCGCGCGAACGCGGCCTGCGCGATGCGTTCACGCTGATGTGGAACGCCGACAGCACCAACGGCTGGGACCGCATCGACTGGCCGGCGTTGCGCGCGGCCGTCGCGATCACCGCCGTGAGCAAGTACATGAAGTTCGAGTTGGCGCGCATCGGCATGCCGTCGCTCGTGATTCCCAACGGCATCGATAGCCGGCTGCTCGGCGGCGCCGACCCGCAGATGCTCGAGCGCATGCGCACGGCGCTCGCCGGCCGGCCGACGTTGGTTAAAGTCGGTCGCTTCGATCCCGACAAGAATTGGCTGCAGGCGATCGACGCGCTGGCCGAATTGCACGCCGGCGGCATCAACGCGCGGCTGATCGTACGCGCCCGGCGCAACGAGTACGCCGATCGGGTTTTCGGACGGGCGCACGAGCGCGGGTTAACCGTCGAACGCATCAGCTACGAGGGCTTCGACGGCAACAAGGTGATCGACGGACTCGCCCTCACCAGCGCGCCGATCGTGCACGTCACCGCGTTTCTCGATGAAGCGACCTTGACGGCGCTCTACGCCGCCGCCGACGCCGTACTCGCCAACAGCGGACGCGAGCCGTTCGGGTTGGTCGGGCTCGAAGCGATCGCTGCCGGCGGCATCGCCGTCTGCGGTTCGACGGGCGAAGAATACGCCGAGCCGTTCGTCAACGCGATCGTGTGCGATACGGCCGACGGCCGCGAGCTCGCGACCTATCTGCGCGCGCTCTTCTCGAGCCCGCGAATGGGCAACGAGATGCGCCGCGCCGGTGCCGAAACGGCCGGACGCTACACCTGGGCGCACGCGCTCGCGGCGCTCGAACGCAAGCTCAGTTACGTCGATGCGGTGACGGTCTAAAAGGAGCCCGGTTGCGCGAACGCGGAAGGCCGCGTTCGTGAAGATGATCGATATCCACCCCCACGTGATGTCGCCCGATCGCGAGCGCTATCCGCTAACGCCGGCATTCGACCACGTGGCGCCGTACGTGACCGAGCGGCCGATCAGCGCCGAGATGATGCTCGCGGCGATGGATGCTGCCGGCGTCACCCAATCGGTGCTCGTGCATTCGACGATGGCGTACGGCTACGACAACCGCTACGCCGCCGACACGGCCGAAGCGTATCCCGAGCGCTTCTGCTCCGTCGGCAGCCTCGACATCCGCGCCGCGGACGCGCGCGAGAAGCTGCGCTTCTGGATTCTCGACCGCAAGATGAACGGGGTGCGCGTCTTCACCTCGGGCGGCACGATGGCGGCGGATTCGGACTGGCTCGCCGACCCGGTCACGTTCCCGTTTTGGGAAACTGCCGCCGAACTCGACATCCCGGTCTGTTTGCAGATGCGCGTCGGCGGCTTCGCGCGCATTCCGGCGCTGCGCGAGCGCTTCCCGACGGTCCGCATGATCATCGATCACCTCGCGCGCCCCTCGTCGGCCGAGGGACCGCCGTACGCGGACAACGCGGCGCTGTGGAGCCTAGCCGGCAATCCGAACGTCTACCTGAAGCTCTCGACGAACAACTTCCGCGAGTGGAACGCCGGCGCGGGCACCGTGCGCAGCTTCGTGCAGAAATGCGTCGACCTTTTCGGGGCGCACCGCATCGCCTGGGGCTCGAACTATCCCGCCTCCGAAGGCACGTTGCCCGAACTCGCCGATCTCGCGCGCAACGAACTCGCGTTCTTACCCGAAGCCGACCGGGAGGCGATCTTCCACCGGACGGCCGAGGCGCTGTATCCCGCGCTCGCGCGCGGCCGCTAGCTCGCCGGGTGGAGCGCGTCGTAGACGCGCTCGGCGGTGAGCGGGAAACGATCGAGCCGCACGCCGGCGGCGTCGTAGATCGCGTTGGCGATCGCCGGCGCGACGCCGGAGTTGCTGAGCTCGCCCGCCATCTTCGTGCCGAACGGGCCTTGCGCGTCGCGCGCGCGCACCAGCACGGTCCGTAGCGGCGGCATATCGCGGATCGTCGGGAGCTTGTACTCGCCGAGGCTCTGCGTTTCGACCTTGCCGCTCTCGTCGAGCGTGACTTCCTCCATCAACGCGCCGCCGATGCCGGCCGCGAACCCGCCGTCGATCTGCCCTTGATGGCCGATCGGATTAACGATCTCGGCGACGTCGCACACGACGAGCGCATCGATCACGCGGACCGCGCCGGTCTCGCGGTCGAGATCGATGTCGATCGCGTAGGCGCAGAAGCTGAAATCATCCGGACCGTCGGGTGCGTAACCGCCGGTCGTTTCTATGTCGCCGCTCGCGCAGAGCTGCGCCGCAACGCTCGCGAACGGCACGCTCGCACCGGCCGCGTCGACGAACGCATCGTCGCGCAACGTCAGGCCGCTGCGCTCTTCGAGTTGGACTCGCAGCGCGTTCGCGGCCTGGGCCAGCGCGCGGCCCGTAATGCGCGTCACCCAGCTCCCGCCGGTTCCGGCATCCGGCAGCGCGTCCGCGGTGTTCGCGCGCCGCACCGAGATGCGTTCGAGTCGCACGCCGAGCGTCGCGGCCGCAACGCGCTGCAGCATCGTGTGCTGACCCGAGCCCTGCTCGGTGACGCCCGTGATCACTTCGATCCGGCCGTCGGCGCGCAGCGCGAGGCGGATCTTGGTCACGTTGCCGTGCGTGGCACGGCACGTCAGCGCGAAGCCGCGGCCGCGGCCCGGCGCGGCGGCACGCAGGCGCAGTTCGCGTTCGAGCGCATCGAGCACGTGGGCGCCGTTCGCTTCCGGCACGAGCTCGTCGGTGAGCGCCGTCTGCCCGTCGCGCAGGACGTTGCGCCGGCGCAGTTCGAGCGCGTCGATGCCGAGATCGTGCGCGATCGCGTCGACGTGCTGTTCCCAAGCGAAAAAGACTTGCACGTCGACCGGCGCGCGCACGTGCGAGCCCGGCACGCTGTTCGTATACACGACCAGCGCGTCGACGAGCGAGTTCGGGACGTAGTACGGCACCGTCGAATAACCCAGGCCGGGCACGACCCACGGCAGCACCTTCGCGCCCGCATACGCGCCGCCGTCGTAGAGCACGCGCGAGACGTGCGCCACGAAGCGGCCGTCGCGGTCGACGGCGGTTTTTAGGTCGATTGTCGCCGCGTGGCGCGTCGGTGCGACGCGCAACTCCTCGGCGTAGGTCTGCACGTAGCGCACCGGCCGGCCGGTCGCGCGAGCGAGAAAGTAGCACGGCAGTTCGTCGATCGTCGTGCCCTTGCCGCCGAAATCACCGCCGATCGCCGACGGCTCGACGACGATGCGCTCGGGCGGCAGCTCCAGCGCGCGGGCCATCCAACCGCGCAATGCGAACGGCATCTTGTTCGGCGACTGCACCCGCACCGTGCCGTCGCCGTCGATCCAGACGATCGTCGAGCGCGGCTCGATGTAGCCTGCGTGTTGGCGCGGCGTGAAGTAGCGGTGCTCGTAGACGCGGTGCGCGCGGGCGAACAGCGCGTCGAGATCGCGCTCGCCGCGCACGAAGCGGTTGTGGCCTTGCACGTTGAGGTGGGGAACCGGAAACGGATCCTTGCCCGCGAAGGCGTTGTGGAAATACATGCGCCGGTCGGGATGCAGCACCGGCGCGCCCGGCTCGAGCGCCGCGGCCGGATCGAGGAGCGGCGCGAGCTCCTCGTAGGTCACGTCGACCAGCCGGGCCGCTTCTTCGGCCGCCTCGCGCGTCTCCGCGGCGACCGCCGCGACGCGGTCGCCGATCATCAGCACGCGATCGAATGCGAGCACCGGCCAATCGTGCAGTTGGCGGCCGAAGCGGCGCCGGCCGATGTCATCGGCGGTCAGAACCGCGCGCACGCCGGGGACGGCCAGCGCCGCCGCGGTATCGATCGCAACGATGCGCGCGTGCGCGAACGGACTCGTCGCGAAGGCCGCCCACAACGTCTGCGGGCGGCGCATGTCCGCCGTATATTGCAAGCGTCCGGTGACCTTGTCGCGGCCGTCGACGCGCGTTTCCGCTCGCCCGAAAGGACCGGCGACCGCATCGCTCGTGAGTTGCATGTGTTGCGCAATCGATTAGCGCGCGCGCTACGCCTCCCTTTCCGCACAATTCTTGAGCGCCGAAATTCCCCAAGAGGGAAGCCGCCCGGCCGAACGACATAGCACCCGAATGCCGGAACAGACGCGCGACGTGTGGGGCAGCGACGAGATCGTCGCGTTGCTGCGCACGCTCGATTTCCCGTACGTGACGCTGGTGCCGGGGTCGAGTTTCCGCGGCCTGCACGACAGCATCGTCAATTTCGCGACGAGCGCGCCCGGCGGCGATCCGCGAATGCTGCTCTGCCTGCACGAAGAACACGCGGTCGCGATCGCGCACGGCTACGCGAAGGTCGCCGAGCGGCCGCTGCTCGTCGCGCTGCACAGCAACGTCGGCCTGATGCATGCCTCGATGGCGATGTTCAATGCGTTCTGCGACCGCGCGCCGATCGTGATCCTGGGCGGCACCGGTCCGATCGACGCCGCCCAGCGGCGGCCGTGGATCGACTGGATCCATACGCCGCAAGATCTCGGTGAGTTCGTGCGCGGCTTCACGAAGTGGGACGACCAGCCGATCTCGGTCGGCGGAACCTTGGAATCGATCGTCCGCGCGAATGCCATCGCCCGCACCGCACCGTGCGGGCCGACGCTGGTCGCGGTCGACCTCACCGTCCAGGAACGGCACGGCCCGCCCACCACCTTCGCGCTCGACCCGCAACGCTGCGGACCGCCGCACCCGCCCGTCGCCGATGCCGCCGACGTCGAGCGCGCGCGTGCGCTGCTGACCGGCGCGCAGCGCCCGGTGATCTTGTCCGGCCGCGTCTCGCGCTCGCCGCAGGCGTGGTCCGAACGCGTCGCGCTCGCCGAGCGCCTGAACGCGCGCGTCGTGTTCGACATGCGCGTGCCCGCGAGTTTCCCGAGCGATCACCCGCTGAGCACGGGCACGTCGTCGCTGCTCTCACCCTCCGACGCGGCGAAAGCGGCACTGCGCGAGGCCGACGCGATTCTCAGCCTCGATTATCTCGATCTTGCCGGCGTGCTCAAGCTCGCCGGCGTCGCGAACGCACCGGCGATCGTCTCCGCGTCGCTCGACCGCTACGCGCACAACGCCTCGAGCCGCGATCACCAAGCGGTGTGTAACGTCGATCTCGACCTCGCCGTCGATCCCAACCGCTTCGTCGCGCAACTGCTCGCCGCACTCGGGCCGGCCGGATCGGGCGCGCTCGCGCGCGCGGCGGAGGAACCGGCGCACGCGCACGTTGCCGACGGGGATCCGATCGACGCTCCGGCGATCGGATCGCTCGTCGCCCAATTGCAGAGCGACGGTCCGGTGTGCATCATCCGCGGCCCGATCGCAGGCTTGGGCGAGAGCGTCGCGTTCCGCGATCCGCTGGCGTTTCTCGGCCTCGACGGCGGCGGCGGGATCGGCTCGGGGCCGGGCATGGCCGTTGGGTCGGCGCTCGCGCTGCGCGATCTCGCGCCCGGCCGCCTGCCGCTGGCGATCCTCGGCGACGGCGACTTTCTGATGGGCTCGACCGCCATTTGGACGGCGGCGGCGAGCTCCATCCCGCTGCTCGTCATCGTGGCGAACAACCGCTCGTACTTCAACGACGAGCTGCATCAGGAGCGCGTCGCGCGCGAGCGCGGCCGGCCGGTCGAGCGGCGCTGGATCGGTCAGCGCATCGATGGGCCGGCGGTCGATATCGCCGCCCACGCGCGCTCGCTGGGAGCTGCCGGTTTCGGGCCCGTGGCCGACGTCGGCTCGCTACGCGCGGCGCTCGCCGAAGCGGTCGCGCACGTGAAGGGCGGCGGCGTCGCCGTGATCGACGCCGGCGTCGCGGGCGGCGGCGGTGGGCACTACGCCCCCACCGGCGCCACCGCGCGGGGTTAACGCACCGGCTTTCCGGAAGGCGGAACCTCTAGCAGGCTTCTGCATGCCGGGCGGCAAGTATTTCCCGCCGTGCAGAAACAATTAGCCGATGGCTCAGCCGCCTACCCGATCGGGTCGGTCGCCAAGGCACTTGCCCTGCTGCAGTTGCTACGCGACCGGCAGACGCTACGCGTGACCGAAGTCAGCCGAGAACTCGGGATCGCGCCCTCGACCGCACATCGGCTGCTCGCGATGTTCGAGCAGTTCGGCTTCCTGCATCAGGAAGAGCGCAACTCGCTCTACATGATCGGGCCGGCCTTGGTTGAGATCGCGACGTCGATCAGCGGCCACATCGACATCGAGACCGCCGTGCGCCCGCACCTGATCGATCTCGTCGCCGAGGTCAACGAAACCGCGCTGCTGTGCATCTTGCGCGGCGACCGTTCGCTCTATCTCGACGCGGTCGAATCGACCCACGCGCTGCGCGCGGTCTCGCAAAACGGCCGCTCGATTCCGGCCTACGCGACCGCCGGCGGCAAGGCATTGCTGGCGGAGCTCTCGCCGCCCGAACTGCGCCGCATCTTTCCGCTCGAAGATCTCAAGCGTATGACGCCCAAGACGGTCGCCTCGCGCACGTCGCTGACCGGCGAGTTACGCCGCATCCGCGAGCGCGGCTACGCGCTGAACGCCGAGGAGAGCGAGTTGCACTTCGCGGCCTGCGCGAGCGTCGTGCGCGATCGCCGCGGCACGGCCCGCGCCGCAATCGTCTTAGCCGGCCCCGCGGCGCGCTTCCGGCGCTACGAACCGGGCCGCATCGCGGCGGCCGTGCGCGCGGCCTGCGCGAGCGCCGGCACCGCGCTCGCATAAGCAGCGCTTACGCCAGCAGCGCCTCGATCACGTCGGCGGCACGATACTCGAGCGAATCGCCCGGCACGAAGCGCGCGACGCTCGGCAGATCGCAGCCCGAGGTTACGATCCCCGCCTCTTCGAGCATCCCGTTACGCCGTTGCGGTTGACCGATCGTTGCGAGCAACGCGTTGCAGATGCATTTGCGTCCGGCGACGTCCTCCGGCTTGCCGCCCTTCGCGACGTACACGTTCGCCGGTTCGCCCGGACAACGGTAACCGATCCCCCCGGCCGGCGTGCGGTACGCTTCGCGCAGAAAGCCGAGATCGCAGATGCGCGGCCGCGCCCGGTAGACCTCAGGTTCCGAGATCGTGCCGGCCAAGCGCGCGACTTTGAACGGAAAGTTCGTCGGCGAGGCGAGCGCATCGGTCACGACGTGCGTTTTTCCGGCGACGGCTTGTTCGACGATCGCGCGCTTGTAATCCGCGCGTAACGCCGATTCGGCACAGAACGCGAATGCCGTTCCGACTTGGATGCCGGTCGCGCCGGCGGCCTGCGCCGCGCGGAGCTGCTCGGCCGAGCCGTACCCCCCGGCGAGCCAGAACGGCACGCCGAGCTCGCGAATCTTCGCGAGGTCGACGCGGTCGCGCTCGCCGTAGCGCACGTCGCCCGAGGCATAGAACTCGAGCTTGCCGCGCGGCGGTGCGTTGTGGCCGCCCGCCGACGGGCCTTCGATCACCATCCCATCGAGACGGGCGCCGAGTTTCTTGACCAGCGTCGCGGCGAGCACGTTCGAGGAGACGATCGCGAGAAATTTCGGCCGCGCCAGCGGCGCGAGGTCGCCCTCCGCAAACGCGCGCGGATCGAAATGCAGCGCGGTATCGTCGCCGCCGACGGCACCGGTGACGTGCAGCGGGTAGGTCGCGGGCTCGTGCGCGATCAGCCGCCCGATCGCTTCCGGGAACTTGAGCGGAATGCCCGCGCCGACGAGTACGTAGCCGACGCCGGCGAGCAGCGCGCCGTACAGCGAGGGCAGGTGCGGCAGCTGGATCTTCTCCAGGTAGTTGATGCCGACCGGACGATCGTGCCCCTCCCGCGCCAACGCGACTTCCACGAAGTTCGCGACGATCGTCAGTTCGACGAGCGCGCGCGGACTCTCGCGCTCGTGCATCGGCAAGGTCGCATATGACGCGGCCGGCGCCTTGCCGCCCTCGATGAAGTACGCCGCGAGAACGCGCTGCGCGAGCGCCGGAAACGGAAAGCGCGCCAGCGCCCGCCGCACGTGCCAGCCGGGATCGCCGTCTTGCAGCCGGCGCGCGCAGATCTGGTCGAGGGCCGTGCCAGACACGACCCCGAGTTGTCCGCTCACAGCAACCGCATTCGCCAACCGCCAGGACGACACGCCCGCGCCCATCCCGCCTTGAATGATCTCCGGTAAGCTCGTCATCCGGTCGAACTTCGTTCCCGCGGATAGGTGATTCTTTCCTTACGCGCCGGTTAGGCGCACCACGCGCGCGGTCGCTTTACCGGAAAGGAGCGAAATGGAGCCAGCCGGTATGCAGCGCTCGACGACTTACCGTTACGCACGAGGAGACGCACGATGAACGCCGATGCCAAAAAGACCGCGCTGCGCATGATTCCCTACGGTCTCTACGTCCTCACCGCCGACGACGGCAAGGGCGGCGTTGCGGCCGCAACCGTCAATTGGGTCACGCAAGCCTCGTTCGCACCGCCGCTCGTCGCGGTCGGCGTCAAGGCCGATTCCGGCACGCGCACGACGATCGGCGCCGCCGGTCACTTCGCGCTCAACGTGTTGGGCAAAGACGACAAAGGCGTAGCGTTCACGTTCTTCAAGCCGACCGAAGCCGTCGACGGCACATTGAGCGGACAACCCTACATCGCCGGCACGAGCGGCGCTCCGATCCTCACCGGCGCGGTCGCCGCGATCGAGTGCAAAGTCACGACGATCGTCGAAGCCGGCGACCACCACATCGTCGTCGGCGAAGTGATCGAAGCGCAAGTAATGAAACCGCCCACCGGCCGCCCCGACGCCGCAATCCTCGAACTCAAAGACCTCGGCGATAACGTCTTCTACGGCGGCTAGCCGGCGCCGCGCTCCCGGGGCGGGACGACTTTGCTCGTTTGTTACTGAGGCTTAGGCAATGTACGAGCACATCCCAAGGAGAGAGCTGGTAGGCCCTTGGCAATGGCGCCTGATCCTGGACTGGCGTGACCGCGCCGAAGGGCTGTTTGCCGAGAGAGACTACTTTCGCGCACTCACGGAGTTTTTATCAAGTTCGTTGTAACCTGTTTCATGGTGGAAAACGTCCGACTGATGAGCGCGATGCGACGCTGGTTACCTTAAGCGTGAAAATCTTGCGCGAGATAATTCGTTCGGCGAATTTATTCTAAGTCAAACGAACATCGACGAACGAGTTCGAGTGCCGCCGCCTCCCCCTGTCATCCCGAGCGGAGCGCGTAGGCGCGGAGTCGAGGGACAGTGGCAATCGTCGAGCTTGGCGGAGCGCTGTGATCGCGTAGCTTGGTCGCGGTCCCTCGACTCCGCGCCTGCGCGCTCCGCTCGGGATGACAGGGGGGGGCGCTAGCGCGTGGGGGCGGGCGCGGCGAGGTACTCCAGGGCGGCGTTGACGCCGGCGGTCGTGCCGATGCCGTGGAGTTGCAGGCCCATCTGTACGCCGGCGAGCGTGCCGGCGAGCATCAGTTCGTTGATGCTGCCGAGGTGGCCGATGCGAAACGCTTTGCCTTTGAGTTGGCCGAAACACGTACCGAGCGACATGTCGAAGCGCTCGAGGATCGTCGCCCGCACGTCGTCGGCGTCGATGCCGTCGGGCACGAAGACCGCCGTCAGCGAGTTCGCGTATTCGCGCGGATCCGACGCGACGATCTCCAAGCCCCAGGCCCGCACCGCACGCCGCGTCGCCTCGGCAAGGCGCGCGTGACGCGCGAGGGTGTTCGCGAGGCCTTCTTCGCGTAAGATCATCTGCAGCGCTTCGCGCAGGCCGAACAGCAGCAACGTCGGTGAGGTGTAGGGGTAAAAGCCGCGCGCGTTGAGCTCGAGAATCGGCGTCCAATCGAAGTACGAGCGCGGAAAGCGGCTGCGCTTGTGCGCTTCGAGCGCTTTGATCGAGATGACGTTGATGCCCATGCCGGGCGGCAGCATCAACCCCTTCTGCGAGCCGCTGACCATCACGTCGACGCCCCAGTCGTCTTGCCGGTACTCCATCGTCGCCAGCGACGACACGGTGTCGGCCAGAAATAGCGCCGGGTGGCCGGCGGCGTCGATCGCGGCGCGCACGTCCGGCAGCCGCGAGCAGACCCCGGTCGACGTCTCGCTGTGCACGACCATCACGGCCTTGATCGCGTGACCGCGATCGGCCCGCAAGCGCTCGGCGATCCGTTCGGGGTCCGCACCGTGCCGCCAATCGCCGGGTAGCACCTCGACCGCGAAGCCGAGCTTGCGCGCCATCTCCGCCCACTGGTTGGAGAACTGACCGGTCTCGGCGCACAGGAGGGTGTCGCCGGGGTCGAGCGTGTTGGTCAGGGCCGCCTCCCACGCGCCCGTTCCGGAGGATGGAAACAGCACCACGGGTCCCGAGGCCCCGCAGAGTTCGCGCATGCCGTCGAGCAACTGCGGGACCAGCGCGCTGAATTCGGGGCCCCGGTGATCGATGACCGCGCGGTCCATGGCGCGCAGAATCCGCTCGGGCACGTTCGAGGGACCGGGGAGCTGCAAGAAATGATGACCGCTGCGAAATGACACGGGACGTCCCTCCAAACTACCCAGGCGGAATACGCGGCGCGTGGTAGGATACACTGCGCGCTAGCCCCGCCCGAGGAGAACCGCCATGCAGATTGCCCAAGGCGACGAGATGCCGATCGTGGTGGAGGGATCGACGATCCGCGACACCAGCACGGGCCGGCAGACGATCCTGACCGGCGAACCCGGCACGCCGGGCCACTTCCTGTACCGGATTTTCTACCAGCGCGGCGAGTACAACACGCCGCGGCACCGGCACCCGTTCGACCAGTGGCGCTACCAGCTCGAAGGCGACTGCGGGTACGACCGCGGCACCGGAATGAAGCCGGGCATGCTCGGCTACTTTCCCGAGGGCGCGTACTACGGACCGCAACACGCCGATGAATCGAACCTCACCGTCATCATGCAATGCGGCGGACCGAGCGGCAACGGCTATCTGAGCGCCGCCCAAGAAGCCGCGGCAATCGCGGAGATGCAGACGTTCGGGCGCTTTGAGGACGGCGTCTTCTACCGCAACGAGGGCGTTCCGGGCCGGCGCGCGGTCGAGGCGTTCCAGGCGACCTGGGAACACGCCTACGGCCGGCCGATGACGATCGCTCCGCCGCAGTATGCCGAACCGATTCTGCTCGACACGGAAGCCTATCGCTGGCTGCCGCTGGCCGGCGCCCCGGGCGTCGAGGTCAAGCACTTCGGCACGTTCACGGAATGCGCGCTGCCGGCAGCGCGCTATCGGCTCGCGCCTGGCGCGACCTTGCGGG
>Ga0302279_10001106_pt1 | contig 39294 bp, 31 predicted proteins | sample III_Bog_N3_3_FD_194541 | JGI IMG/M metagenome (GOLD analysis project Ga0302279, IMG submission 194541) | Peat permafrost microbial communities from Stordalen Mire near Abisko, Sweden - III_Bog_N3_3 | ecosystem: Environmental > Terrestrial > Soil > Wetlands > Peat | place: Sweden: Abisko...
GACGCGTCGGCCGTGGCCGCCGCGATCGCGACCCAGCCCTCGGTCGAGGCCTCGACCTCGGCCAGCAGATCTTCGACGCGCTTGTTGATGGCGTTGTAGGCGATGACCGCGGGAATGGCGGCGAAGAGGCCGATGGCCGTGGTGATGAGCGCCTCGCCGATGGCGGGGGCGACCACGGGCAGCGACGCGCTCTTCTCCTGACCGATGCGGAGGAACGCGTCCATGATCCCGTACACCGTGCCGAAGAGCCCGACGAACGGGCCCGCCGCGGCGATCGACGAGAGGGTGGCCATCAGGGAGCCGGCGCGCTGCTGCTCGGTGACCATGGCCCGCTTGGCGGCGGCCTCGATCATCCTGGGCTCGCCGGAGCGCCGGGCGATCTCCTGGACGACGCGCGCGCCCGGCGCGTCGCGGTGCCGGCGCGAGAGCGCGTAGAGCTGATCGGCGCTGGTCGCCTGCACGGCCTCGGTCTCGAAGCGGCGCTCGGCGACCGAGAGCCGGGTGAGCTGGAGCATCTTGAGGACCGCGATCACCCAGACCACGAGGGCGGCGGCCACCAGGCTCCAGATGACCACGAAGATGGGGCCGGAGGCGTGGAGGACGAGCGAGACCGGGTCGAGCTTGATCGCCACCGCACGCGCGGGCGCTGTCGGATCCCCGAGCATCGCGGTCACTCGACGAGCGTGACGTCGACCTTGCGATCGCGCGCCCAGCCCGCGTCATCGGTGCCCGTCGCGTCGAACTCGCCGCGCGAGGTGGTGCCGACGCGCGCGCGGGGCAGGCCCCGCCCGGCGAGGTATCCGGCCACGCTCCCCGCCCGGCGCTGGCCGAGGGCGATGTTGTACTCGACCTCGCCCCGCGCGTCGGTGTGCCCGATGAGCAGCATGCTCCGGCCCGCGAGCGCCCCGGTGGTGAAGCAGCGGGCGAGCGCGTCGAGGGTGGCGGCCGCCTCGGGCTGCACGGAGGACGAGTCGAAGGCGAAGTGCGCGGCGGGCAGGTTGCCGCAGGCCCGCAGGATCTTGTCGTCGATGTGGATCGAGCCGCTCGACGGGGTCGCGGTGTCCTGCCGGAGGGGCGGCGGGGTCAGGGCGCCGAGCGCACGCGGGGACGCGTCCGACGCCGAGGTCGGGGTCGCCGCGGCCAGCCGCGGCGGCGGTTTCGGGTCCGAGCCGCAGCCGGCGGCGAGGGCCGTCGAGGCGGCGGCGAGGGCGATCAGGTGCAGTCGGTGCATGGTTCCTCCTTCGTGCGCTGACGGGTGAGACCCGCGCGGAGGGCGTTACCACGAGACCTGGGGCCGGGCCCAAAAACGGGTGCAAGGAGCTGCGCCGTCGGCGTCCGGCTCCGCGCGAATCAGGCGCGGAGGCGGCTCCTGTCGGCCCCGTCGCAACCCCTGCTCCCGCCTGGTCCCCTGGAACACCACGGGGGAGGAAGCGGACGTAGCCTGTGGCTATTCCCGAGAACGTTGGAGGCCAAACGACCGCGGGCGGCGCTCAGCGATGATCGGCCGCGGAGCTGGAGCGGACCGCCCTGGTGATGGCCTGCATCAAGGACTGCGGGTCCGGCGCGGGCGTCGAGGAGGGCGCTGCGGTGGCGGTCCCGGTCGCGTGAGGAGGCGTCGCGGTCGGGCGCGGTGGAGGAGGAGGACGGGCAGGGGCGGGCCGCGCGGAGGGGACGGTGGCCCTCGCAGGAGCGCTCGCGACGGTCGCCGACGGGGCGGTCGGGATCGCCGTGGCCGGCTCCTCGGAGGGCGCAGCGCCGGTGCCGTCGGGGGGAGCCAGTGCCTGGGTGGCCGCGGGAGGCGGCGGTGCGACCCTGACCTCGTCGGGTCGCGAGCCTTGCATGGACCGGATCACGGCGCCGACGAGCGCCAGGGCGACCACGGGGAACGCGGCGAGCTTCAGGTGCGGGCGTCGCGCGGTCGCTCTCGCCGGCAGGGTCTGCACCGCGAAGATCGGCGCCGCGGCGTTACGGATCGCCTCGCGTACGCTCGCGGGGACCTCGATGGGGCTGTCGTCTGCGTCTCGCTCCGCGCGCACCGTCTTCTGGGAGTGCACGAGGAGGTCGCGCAGGTCGCTCTGGTAGGCCGGCTCGCCCTCGGCGGAGGCCGCCTGGTCGCGACAGCTCATGCAACCGCGCCGTGGACCGTCCTCGCTGCCCTCCGGCGCCTCGAACGCCCATCCGCAAATGCTGCACGTCGTGACCATGGAGCGCCCGCCTCGCCCTCTTCGATGCTCGCTCCACGGCCGAGGTCGCGCGCCGGACTCCCTGGCCGGCCGCGACTGTGGTAAACGCCCGTCCCACCATGAGCCTCAGCGACGCGATCAACGAACCGAGCAAGAAGGCCACCATCGTCGCGGACTGCTGCAAGCTCGTCGACGAGGAGGTCTCCGCCAAGGGCGGCCTGTCCGGCCTCGCCGTCAAGGCGGGCTACCACGCGGTCAAGGGCATCAGCCCCGGCTTCATCACCGAGGTCGTCGAGAAGCTGCTCCCCGAGTTCGCCTCGAAGATCGACGCCATCTGGGACGAGGGCAAGAAGAGCGGCAACGCCGCCAGCCACTTCGTCACCAGCAAGTCGCGCGTCGCGGACGTGCTGCTGTCGGTCACCGACGCCAAGGCGAAGAACGCCAAGGCCGCCGTCGTGCGCGGCACCTACGAGAAGCTGCGCGGCTCGGCGAAGAAGAACGTCGAGGAAGCGGTCCCCCGGCTCGCCAAACTGCTCGAGAAGCACGCGGGCTGAGCGGGCTGGCCTCTCGTCGCCCCCCACCGGCGAGGGGACGAGGAGTACCGGCGCGCGCATCGTCGACCCGGAGGTCGGCGATGCTGGCGCCGGTCACGACGAGCGTGCTGCTGGCGGGCGGCTGCGGCGCCCGCGGCAACAGCAGGGCTCCTCAGCCGGCGGGGTTGCCGAAGCTGCGAAGGAAGAGGTCGCTGATGGCGGCACGCCCCTCGTCGTCGAGGTCCTGCGTACCGATGCCGGCGAACGCCTCCGTGGTGATGGTGGGCTGGCTGGCGATCTCCCAGGCCGAGCCGCTCCAGCGGAACCAGGTGCGCTTGCCCTGGTCGAAGACGAAGAGCGGCTTCTTCCACAGGCGAGCCAGCTCCGCGCCCCAGCCAGTACCACCGCGCACGGTGTGATCGTCCTGGATGAAGCCGACGACGAAGACCTCGCTCGCATTGGTGATCTGGTGCCAGATCGTCTGGAGGATGCTGCGCACCAGCGGGATCTCCGAGAGCGTCCGGTTGAGACGCTTGGACGCGTTGACGAGGCTGAAGTCGCCCTTCTTCAGGTCGTCGTCGCCGAGCACGACGATGCCGCGCTGCCGGTCGAGCAGGCGGTGCCCGTCGAAGGTGTAGTTGACCTCGGCCATGCCCCAGCGCTCGGCGCAAGCGCCGAACTCGGCCTCGGCGCCCTTGTTGCCGCCGGAGATCAGCGTGTAGCGCCGCGGGTCCCGGGCGCGCTCGGAGGGCGGGGGGACGTCCTCGTCGATGACGCGCATGGTGTGCGGGTCGAGGCGGAGGTGAAGCTCGGTCAGGTCCTTGCTGTCGTGGTCCTTGAGGAGGCGGAGGCGGACCACGTCGCGCTCGGGCTGGAGGTAGACCACCACCGCGAGGCTCGCGTTGAAGCGCTCGAGCGGGGCCGGTAGCTCCCCGGGGGTCTTGGGGGTGGGGGTCTTGGGCATGGCCTCGACGTGAGCGGAGAGCCAGAGCTCGACGTTGCTCTCGCGGGCGAGGGTGCGCAGCGCGCTGACCGCCTCCTCCGTGGCGTGCTCGAAGTCGAAGTGATCGATCACGATGACGTCGGGCACGAAGTGGGCGACCTCCTTGGCGAAGGCCACCGTCTCCAGGATCTTCGCCATGCTGGAGCGGCCGCCGCGCAGCGACGGGGGGTTCGCCAGCGACTGCGACATCAGGGAGAAGATCAGGCGGTGCCGCTCGAGGTCGAGCTTCTCCGCGTCGGGGTTCTGGAGCTTGGAGAGGACGGCGAGGTCGTGAAAGATCTCGTCGTAGTAGGCGCGGACGTGATCGACGGCGTGCTCGTGCGAGATGTGGAGGACGCGGCGGTCACGGAGCAGATCGTCGAGGGCGATCTGCACGATGACCGGCGTCTTGCCCACCCCCGAGCGCGCGCAGACCACGCCGATGTTGCCGCGGCCGAGACCGCCATGCATCGACTTCTCGAAGACCCGCATCGGGCTTCGTTCGTTGACTTCCTTACGGTACATGGCGGCCTCTCCTTCTTACTTCGCCTTCTTGGCCAGCTCTTCCCGGTACTTCTTGATGAGCTCTTCCCCGAGCGCGTTCGGCAGCGGTGCGTAGCGCGAGAACTCCATGCTGAACTCGGCCTTGCCCTGGGTGGCCGAGCGCAGGATGGTGGAGAAGCCGAACATGTCCGCGAGCGGCACCTCGGCCTCGACGCGGGAGAAGCCGTCGCCCTCGGTGGTGCCGACGATGATGCCGCGGCGCTGCATGAGGATGCCCACGATGCCGCCCTGGTACTCGGTGGGGCCCTCGACCGCGACCTTCATCAGGGGCTCGAGGATCTGGGGGCCGGCCTTGGGGTAGGTCTCGCGCCAGGCGCCGCGCGCGGCCTCCTGGAAGGCGATGTCGGAGGAGTCGACGGCGTGCGCCGCGCCGTCCTCGAGGGAGACGGACACGCCGGTCACCGGCGCGCCGATGAGCGCGCCCTTGGCCAGCATCGAGCGGAAGCCCTTCTCGACCGCGGAGATGAACTCCTTGGGGATGGCGCCGCCCTTGATCTCGTCGGAGAAGCGGAAGGGCTCCTCCGTCCACGGCTCGATGAAGCCCTGGACCTTGCCGTACTGGCCGGAGCCGCCCGTCTGCTTCTTGTGGGTGTACGAGAAGTCGACGCGGCGGGTGACCGTCTCGCGGTAGGCGACGCGCGGGGGGCTGGTCACCACCTCGGCGGCGTACTCCCGCTTCATCCGCTCGATGTACACGTCGAGGTGGAGCTCGCCCATGCCGGCGATGATGGTCTCGCCGCTCTCCGGGTCGGCGCTGACGCGGAAGGTCGGGTCCTCCTTGGTGAAGCGGCGGAGGGCCTTGCTCATGTTGGCCTGCGCCTTGTTGTCCTTGGGCGTGACCGTGAGGCTGATGACCGGATCGGGGACGAACATCGAGGTCATCGCGACGTTGAGCTCGCCGTCGGTGAAGGTGTCGCCCGAGTTGCAGTCGATGCCGAACATCGCGATGATGTCGCCCGACGCCGAGGTCTCGATCTCCTCCATCTCGTCGGAGTGCATGCGCACCACGCGGCCGACCTTGTGTCGCTTGCCGGTGCGGGTGTTGGTGATCTCGCGGCCCTTGACCAGCGTGCCCTGGTAGATGCGCAGGTAGGAGAGCTGCCCGTAGCGCCCGTCCTCGAGCTTGAAGGCCAGCATGACGAGGGGCTTGTCGGAGTCGCTGGAGAGCGTCACCTTGGCCTCGTCCTTGTCGAGATCGACGGCGTTGTTGACGATGTCGGCGGGGTTGGGCAGGTACGCGTTGACGCCGTCGAGGAGGAGCTGGACCGCCTTGTTCTTGTAGGCGGAGCCCATCATCACGGGGGCGATCTGGAGGTTGATGGTCGCCTTGCGGATGGCGCCGACGATGACCTCCTCGGTGACCTTCTCCTCGAGGATCGCCTCGGTCAGCTCGTCGGAGAACATCGAGAGAGCGTCGAGCATCTCCTCGCGCGACTTCTTCGCCTCGTCTTGCATGTCGGCGGGGATCTCGCCCTCGATGATCTTCTCGCCGTTGGCGCCCTCGAAGCGGAAGGCGCGCATCTTGATCAGATCGACCACGCCCTCGAACTTGTCCTCGAGGCCGATGGGCAGCTGGAGGAGCACCGGGTTGAGGTTCAGCTTCTCGCGGAGCTGAGCCTTGACGCGCTGTGGGTTGGCGCCAGCGCGGTCGCACTTGTTGACGAAGGCGATGCGGGGGACGCCGTAGCGCCGCATCTGCCGGTCGACCGTGAGCGACTGCGACTGCACGCCGGCGACGGCGCAGAGCACCAGGATCGCGCCGTCGAGCACGCGCAGCGCGCGCTCCACCTCGATGGTGAAGTCGACGTGGCCGGGCGTGTCGATGATGTTGATGTGGTGACCGGCCCAGGTGCAGTGCGTCGCGGCAGACTGAATGGTGATCCCGCGCTCGCGCTCGAGGTCCATGGAGTCCATCTTGGCACCGACGCCGTCCTTGCCCTTCACGTCGTGGATCGCGTGGATCCGTTTGGTGTAGAACAGGATGCGCTCGGTCAGGGTCGTCTTCCCCGAGTCGATGTGGGCGCTGATCCCGATGTTACGCAACTTGGACAATTCGCTGATCACGACCGCTCCATCATCGCCACGCGCACCTTGCTTCGTCAGGATGAGGCCCCGGCCTCATCCACCCGACCGGCCGGGCGGCTTCGTCGAAAATTCGCGCGGCATATAATTGCTGCGCGGGCATAGTGCCAGGACATTCACCTGGCTGGGGCAGAAACTGCTCTACTTGGGCTGGATCCTGGAAAGCCCGACGATCTCGTCCCATTCGTGGCCGTAGCCATCGTAGCTGACCCGGTACTTCTCTTGGCCGACGATGCCGCTGACGGTGGCGGGGTAGATCTGCCCATGCCACTCGACGCGGACGTGGTCGCCCATCTTGTAAACGTTGTTCTGCGCCGCCTTCATGGCTTTGGCGCGGACCTTGGCGGGCGGCTCGGGGGCGATGACGGTGCCCTCCACGAGGCCGCGGATACGATCGCGGGGGATGCCCTCGTCCCAGATCGTGTCGTACCCGTCGTAATGAACCTTGAATTTCGTCGGCCCGAGCGCCTCCATCACCATCGCGGGGTAGGTGTTGCCCTCCCAATCGACGAGGACGTGATCCCCCACCCGGTAGGACTGCCGGCACGCCGCGAGCGCCATGCTGCCGTAGACGAGCGGGCCGAGGTAGCGGAAGAGATTGATCACGGTTCGCCCAGCGAGCACTCCGCTCGCGCGGAACCGTTTCCGCCGGGCTCGGCTTGTTAGCCCCGCCCGCGGGCGCCTGCAAGAGGCGTCACGCAGCCGGTCCTGCTGCGGGACGCTCGGCCGCGGCCCGAGAACGACCTCGGGCGCTCCCCAGGAGGAGCGGTGGGGGGTGACCGCTTGCCCACGTTGAGGGGCACCCCTGAGCATTGCGCCCGCCGCCCTTCTCTGGGCGAGCCGTCGACAGCGGCCCGCATCGGCGAGCGGTTATCCGCCAACGTCAGGAGGTGAGGACGGGATTCGAACCCGCGTATAACGGTTTTGCAAACCGTTGCCTAACCACTTGGCTACCTCACCGAAACACGAAAAACCGCCGCTCTTCTGCTCCATCCGGTCCGTGCTGTCAACGGCTTCGGTGCGGCGCCTGGGGAGGCTCGAGCACCTCACCCGAGACCCCCGCCACGCTCGAATGGCCTCCACGCTCCCTTCGCCGAATCCGTCGCGACGTTGCGTTGGCGGGTCTGTGCAGAGGATCCGCTGGGAGGCCAGCAAAGAACCGGGACAAAATTTCCACACTGGCTTTCCTCCAATTAGTTGACTAAAGCCGCGACCCCAGGAAGGGGCGAGGATCGCCTCCGACCCGAACATCCGGAGGATTCATGCAGCGCAGCTTTTTGATGTCGGCCCTCGTTCTCGCTCTTGCTGCTGGCAGTGTCGGTTGCGGGGGTGGCGGCGGTTCGGGAGAGCCCGCCAAGGACGGCGATAGCGTAAAGAAGGACGACGGCGCGCCCGCTGAGACCGGCGATCCCGCCGTCGATCTCCAGGCCGTCAGCGACGGCGTCACCAAGGACGTCGACGCCATCTTCCAGCCGATCCGGGACATCGACGCCATCGTGCAGAGCGTCATTGACCTGCCCAAGGATCTGAAGGCTGCCAAGAGCAAGGTCGACAGCAAGAAGGTGATCGCCGAGCTGAAGAAGATCCTCACCGGCGCCGATCCCGTGCTCGATGGCCTCAAGCTTGAGGACGACGCCAAGGCCAAGGTCCAGGAGCGGATCGACAAGCTCAAGGCGCTCAAGAAGAGCATCGACGACCTGCCCCAGGCGGTGACCGACCTTCCCGGCAAGCTCGCCGATGCGGTGACCAAGGGTGGGGCGATCGCTGCCAAGTCGATCGGCAAGCTCCAGGTCAAGATCAAGGCGCCCTTCGGCGTCAGCGCCGACGACAAGAAGAAGGCCACGGACGACATGGCCAAGATCCAGAAGGTGATGGACGACTTCAAGGCCAAGGTCGACGGCTGGAAGAAGGAGATCACCGATATCCCCGGCAAGGCCAAGGACATCCCGGGCAAGCTCGCGAAGGCGTGGGGCAAGTGATCACGATGGGGGGCCCAAGGCCCCCCATCTCTGCGAGGACGATGGGGGCTTCGCTCGGCGCACCGCCGACCTCGGCCCCCAAAGCCGCAGGAACCGCTCGCGGGACCTCCATGAGCACCCCTTCGTGAGGGTGTCGCGCGGCTTCCTGGGCGTCGCGGAACGCTCTCGGGCGCTCCGCAGGATGACCGGTCGCGGAACGCTCTCGGGCGCTCCGCAGGATGACCAACCTCAGAGGCGTTGAACGCAGCGAAAGCAGGCGCGGATCGGCAGCGCGTCGAACGGCGCTGAGCGTCGATCGGTGACCCGCAAGAAGCGGCCGAGCAACCGCTCGAACTCGGCCGGCGTCCAGCGGTGGATGTGGAACTCGTCCCCTCCCCACTTCACCCGATCGCGGAGCGCCCAGCCCACTGGGGTTCGGCGAACGATCCCCTTGAGCTTCAGGATCAACGGGTCGTTGGGGACGGTGATGACCGCGACGCCATCGGGACGGAGCAGGCGGGTGATGGTGGCCAGGATCGCCTCGGGATCCTGAGTGTGCTCGAGCACCTCGGTGCAGATGATGCGATCGAAGGAGGCCGAGGGGAGGTCGAGCTTGTCGACCTCTCCCTTGATGAAGCGTGCGTCGTAGCCCGCCAGGTTCTTGCGGGCCGTGTCGAGGAAGACCGAGGACACGTCGATCGCCGTGAGGCGCGCGCCGCGGAACATGCGCAGGACGTGGCCGCCTCCGGAGCCAATCTCGGCGAGATCGAGGCCGCCCACCTCGCCCGCGAAGGCGCGGATGATCTCGAGGCGCCGCTGCTCGATGACGCGCACGGGCAGCGGCGATCGGGCGTAGTAGTCGTCGATCGGGTAGTCCCGCGCCAAGCGATCGTTGAGGGCCTCGACGTCTGCTCCGCTGCTCGCCATGCTGGCCTTCTACCACCGGCGCCGGCGTTTCACCACGCTGCTAGAGGTCGAGGTCGAGGAGGGCCTGGGTGAGGAGGTAGTTGGCGATGAGGATGGTCACGCAGCTCTCGACGACGGCACGGGTGGTCGCGACGCCGACGCCGCGCGCGCCGCCCGCGGCGAAGAAGCCGTGCCGGCAGGAGATGGCCGAGACGATGAAGCCGAAGACCCCCGCCTTGACGACGCCCATGAGGATGTCACTCGGCTTGGAGATGTCGCGCACGCTCTGGAAGAAGGTGCCCGCATCGCCACCCATCATCACGACGGCGACCAAGTAGGCGCCCCCCATGCCGACGGTGGTGTAGAGAACGCAGAGCAGCGGCACCATCAGCACGGAGGCGACCAGGCGGGGGGAGAGCAGGTACTGCACCGGGTTCACCCCCATGGTGGCGATGGCGTCGATCTGCTCGGTGACCCGCATGTTGCCCAGCTCGGCGGCCATCGCGCTGCCCGCGCGGGCGGTCACCATGATCGCGGAGAAGACCGGCGCGAGCTCGCGGGTGAGCGACGCTGCGACGAGGCCACCGACGCGGCCCTCGGCGCTGAAGGCCCGCAGGGCGTGGGTGGTCTGGAGCGCCAGCACCATGCCGCTGAACGTGCCGGTGAGCGCCACGATGAAGATCGACTGCACGCCGATGAACTCCATCATCGCGAGCATCTGCGAGACGCGAAACGGCGGCCGACAAAGCCAGATCACCGTGCGCCCGGTGAGGCTGACGATGTTGCCCAGGTTGTCGAGCCAGTAAAGCGAGGGCTCGAGAACCCGCGAGATCACCCGCCCCACCGTGCTCTTCTTGCCGTCTTCCACGCTCGGCTCTTTTATCACGGAGTGGGGGCGTGCGCGGCTTCACACGCGCGAGCGAGCGTCGCGCTGCGGGCGCCGGTCCCCGCCGGCCGAGCGCTGCGCTCACCCGCGGCAGTCACCGCGAGCTCCAGCAGGAGGCCGTCCCCGTTGAGCGCGTCGAGGTATCGTTCGCCCCACTCGACGACGAGCAAGGCCCCCGCCGTCCGCTGCTCGCCGAGGCCGAGCTCGATGAGCTCGGCGGCGCTCCCGAGGCGATAGAGGTCGGCGTGCCGGATCGGGACCTTACCCTCGTACTCGTGGACGAGCGTGAATGTCGGGCTGGTCACCGGGATGTCCGCGGACACGCCGAGGGCGCGGCAGAGCGCTCGCGCGAAGAAGGTCTTGCCGGCGCCGAGGCCCCCCGACAGCACGACGAGGTCGCCGCCTCGAAGCACCAGGGCGAGGCGCCGGGCGAGCTCGATGGTGCGGCGGCGCGTGGGGAGGGGGATCGAGGGGAGGGGGATCGACGGGATCAAGGTCAGAAGCGCAGGGTCGCGCCCACCGTGGCTCCGACGAGCACGATGGTGCCGCTGCCTCCAGGCACCCAGCGCAGATTTCCCAGCTGGGACTCCAGAGACAGCGTCGGTGAGAGCGCGAGGGAGAGCGCCAGCGCTGCTCCCAGCATTCCTCGAGCCAGGGCCGGCGAGCTGTAAACGGCCCCGCTCGGGGAGATCTGGTCCCCGCTGGACAGCTGGATGAAGCCGCCTGCCAGGATCTCGGGGCCGAGGAAGAAAGGCACGCCGGCCAGCATTCCGTCTGCGCCCCGCTTGAGCGTGGGGGAGAGCATCCAGCGCGCACCGGCGGCGATCCACAACGCCCGCGGGCCCGAGAGGTTGCCGCCGAGCTCGGCAAACGGCTCGAACCCCAGGTCTCCGACCGCGTAGCCGCCGCGCAGGGCGCCGACGAAGGATGCGCCGCTCCCGGCGGCGGGAGTCGGGCGCGCCGCGGGGAGCGCGAAGCCGGCCTCCGCCGCGACGAAACCGCGCTTGCCGGCGGAGTAGGGAGGCCAGACGTCTCCGCTCGAACCGACCGGGTAGGCGACGTGAGCGCGCCCGTCGACCGGCGGCACCGCCGGCGGGGGCGGAGGCTCGGCGGGGGCAGGCGGAGGCGGAACGGGAGGCGCAACGGGAGGTGGTGCGGGCGGCGGGGTGGGAACGGGAGCGTTCAGCCGCTCCCAGGGCAGGGCACCGGCGCCGATACCCTCGGCCCGTACCAGCACCACCAGCATCTCCTGGACCTGAGGTTGGCGGTGCGCGAGCTCGATCTCGCGGGCGACCACCTCCACACGGCCCGCCTTGACCAGGCAGGCGGTGAGCTCGACGCGCGCGGTGCTCACCGCTGGCTCGACGGCGCCGACCAGCACCCAGTCGGCGTGCGTGGCCGCTCCCAGCGCGCGGTATTCCTCCTGCGTGTCGGCGACCCCGTCGGTGACCTGGGCCTTCAGCGCCGCGGACAGCTCGCCCGCCGGGACCAGCGTGTGTCCGAGGAGGGCGAGGCTCCGGGTGAGCTCGCCGTCGAGCGTCGTGCGCGCCCCCGGGTCGGAGCCGCCTCGAGAGGGGAGCAGGGCGATGCGGTCGGCCCAGGCCGCCGGGGTGGCCAGGAGGATCAGGCCGGCAACGGCGGAGGCCATCGAGCGTCGAAGGAGCATCCTTGTTCTTTCCTAGCCCGGCGGGCGCAGCGCGGCGAGTCCATCGGGCCCGAGAGCACGCTCCCGACGGCGCACCCTGGCCGTCATGGCCGACCGCGGGAAGTGATCTCGCGAACTCCGATGGTGCGGGGCAGGGTCCTGGTCCCGTGGAAACCCTGGGCGTCAGTGGTCCAGAGCTCGGCTCGCGCGGCGGCGAGCGTGGCGGCGGCCTGGGCGCAGCGGGCCTCGACCTCGGCAGGATCCTCCGTGCCCTGGGCGGGGAGCACCTGGACGCCTGCCCACGCCAGCACCGCGGCGTCGTGACCCAGGGCAGCCCACCAGCTCGGCGGATTCGGATGGGTCCGGAGCCACCCCTGGATCGGCGGGGGCGGAGTCGCGCCGAAGGGAAACACCCCGGCGGTGGCCATCACGCTCCCCGTCGGGAGGGCGAGCGGCTCCGCCTCGAAGCCGACGGCGAAGCGGAGCTTCAACGGCTCGGCGGCGGCGATCGCATCGCGCGCGCAGTCGTGCTCGGCGGAGAGCACGACACCGGCGGCGCCGACCCCCTGCCACGGCGACCGGGCCTCGTCGCAGCCGCGGAGCCCGACCACGTCGGGACGCGGCGCACGGGGTCGCCCCGGCTGCTCGGAAAGGATGGCGACGGGCCCCGCGCCGCGGGCGACCAGCGCCGCGATCAGCGACGCCTCCAGGTCCGCAGGATCGGCGCCGAGCACGAAGGCGAAGCCTGCCGGTCCCCGCGCGATCTCGCCGCTCGGCGGCCGCAGGAGCAGCACCGGGATGCGGTGTGCCTCGGCGAAGGCCGCGGCCCTGGCAGCGTCTTGCTCGTCACTCCCGACGATGATGATCGAAGCACCGTCGGCGCTCAGCGCGGCCAGCGCCTCCTCGAGTCGTTCCGGGGAGCCGTGGTCGTCACGGCTCACCAGGCGCGCCGCCGAGCCTGGCAATCCCAGTCCGAAGGACACCCCCTCGGCGATGTCGGCTCCGCGCCGCCGCGTCTGGTCGTTGCGCAGCGAGACGACCAGACCCACCGTCCGCGCCTCGACACGCGCGCGGTCGGCTCCGGCGGCGAGCTGCGCCACGATCTCGCCACGATCGCCGAGCGCCCCCCCCGCCGTCGCCAACAGGTGCTGGGCGAGCCCGGCGTCCCGGTGTTGCTGCGCCACGGAGGCGAGGCGCCGCGCGACCAGCTTGCGCATCTCCATCTCCTCGTCGGCGATCGGGGCGGCGGCGCGGCTGCCGCTGTCGAGCAGGGAGAGGAGCTCCAGAGGAGGGGCGCTCTCGAGATCTCGCTCGACGGTCGCGCGCGCGGTCGCCCGCTCCTCGGCGCCGGCCTCGCGCAACCAGACGCGCATGAGGCCGAGCGCGCGGTCCCAGCGACCGGCTTCGACGGCGCTCCCGACGCTCTCCTGGTTGCACAGCGAGCGCGCCCAGGGGTCGATGAGCTTGCTCACCAGCGGCGACAGCAGCGCGAGCGCCTGCTCCGGGTGTCCCAGCCTGCGGAGCGCGGCGCCCTCCACGGCGGCGGCGATGTCGCTCGCGGTGCCCGGCGTGCCAGGGCCGGCGACCGAACGGATCGCGTGGGCGCGGGCGGCGGCTCGCTCCAGGTCACCCTTCTCCAGCGCTATCCAGGCGAGCAGCACGTCCGCGAGCCGCGAACCGTCGTCCTCGCGACGCCGATCACGAAACGTCACCAGCGCCGGCTCCAGGGCGATCCGCTCCGCGCTGCCTCCGCGCGCCCAGCCGGCGATCAGGCTCCGGAGCTCGGTCTCCACCTCCACGGAGGTCGAGAGCACGGCCGTCGGCGCGCGCGGATCCGAGCCGGTTCCGCCGCATGCCGCCAGCGCGAGGCAAGCGCACGCGCTCCATTGTCGGGGCGTTCTCCAGGATGATTTGCGCGGGCGCGCCGGCTGCCACACGGTTCTCGCCTCCGGCATTACCTTGACGTCCTCTTGCCCATCCCATACATCGGCAACGCCCGCACCCCCCGATTTTCGACGGGCCGAGGTCAGCGTGTCCGATACTCAGAAGCAGCCGCTCTTCGACAAGAGCCACCGGCCCTACCTCCTCCGCAAGCTGCACTCGTTGACGGGGGTGCTTCCGGTGGGCGGCTTCATGTGCTTTCACCTCTGGGAGAACGCGCGCGCGCTCCAGGGGCAGCAGCAGTTCGACGAGGCCGTCTCGGGCATCAACCACATGCCCTTCCTGCCGGTGCTGGAGTGGGGCCTCATCTTGCTCCCGCTGCTCTTCCACGCCGGCTACGGGGTCAAGCTCGCGTTCGAGGGCCGGCCCAACGTCCGGGCCTACACGTACTCGCGCAACTGGATGTACACGCTCCAGCGGACCACCGGGCTCCTCGCCTTCGCCTTCATCCTCTTCCACCTCTACGAGTACTGGGGGCAGAAGATCGCCGGCAAGCTGGCGCCGGAACAGTTCTACCCCGCCCTCTGTCAGAACATGGGCTACGCCATCGGGCCCGTGCCGGTGAAGGGGCTCATCTACGCCTTCGGCATCGCGGCCTGCGTGTTCCACTTCTCCAACGGCCTGTGGGGCTTCTGCTTCTCCTGGGGCATCACCGTCTCGCGGCGCTCGCAGCAGCTCGCTGCCTTCGTTTGCGGCGCGCTCGGCGTCGCCGTGCTGGTGCTCGGGCTCACCACCGTCGCGTACTTCGCCACGGGCTCACGCTTCCCGAGCGCGATCTTCGGCGCCCCGGCGCAGGGGGGCCGCACCTGCACCGAGGTACCCTCCGCGGCCAAGATGAGCGCGGTGAGCACCCCCTGATCCCCGGTCATCCTGGGGAACGCCCGAGAGCGTTCCCCGACGCGACCACCCTGGGGGACCCCCAGATCCCCGGTCACGCTTCCTGAACGAGACGTCGGAGCAACGGTACCCAAATGGCGGCAAAGAGCACGATCCGCAGCGAAGGCGGCAAGGTGAGGCGAGTGATCGTCGTCGGGGGCGGTCTCGCCGGGCTGATGACGGTCATCAAGCTCTGCGAGGCCAAGGTCCCCGTCGACCTCATCTCGCTGGTCCCGGTGAAGCGCTCGCACTCGGTGTGCGCACAGGGCGGCATCAACGCCTCCGTCAACACCAAGGGCGAGGGCGACTCCCCGCAGGTGCACCTCGAGGAGACCGCCTACGGCGGCGACTTCCTGGGCAACCAGCCCCCCATCAAGGGGATGGCCGACGCGGCCCCCGGCATCGTCTACATGCTCGACCGCATGGGGGTGCCCTTCAACCGCACCCCGGAGGGCCTGCTCGACTTCCGCCGCTTCGGAGGCACCCTCTTCCATCGCACCGCCTTCGCCGGCGCCACCACCGGCCAGCAACTCCTCTACGCCCTCGACGAGCAGGTCCGCCGCTGGGAGACCACCGACGTCACCGACGAGCACGGCGTCTCGCTCCCCGGCGAGCGGATGGTCCGCAAGTTCGAGTTCTGGGACTTCCTGCAGGCGGTGCTGGACGACAACGGCACCTGCGTCGGCGCCATCGCGCAGGATCTCAAGACCATGGCGATCCGCCATTTCCCCGGCGACGCCGTGGTGCTCGCCACGGGGGGCTGCGGCATCATCTTCGGTCGCTCCACGCTGAGCGTCATCTGCACCGGCACGGCCGCCTCGGCCGTCTACCAGCAGGGCGCCGTCTACGCGAACGGCGAGTGCATCCAGGTGCACCCCACGGCCATCCCCGGCGCCGACAAGCTGCGCCTCATCAGCGAGAGCGCCCGCGGCGAGGGCGGCCGCATCTGGGTGCCCAAGGACCAGAGCGACAAGCGCGGCCCCAAGGACATCCCGGAGAAGGATCGCGACTACTTCCTCGAGCGGATGTACCCCGGCTACGGCAACCTCGTCCCCCGGGACATCGCCTCGCGCGCGCTCTTCAAGACCTGCTTCCACGAAGGGCGGGGCATCTTCAACGCCGACACCGGGAAGAACGAGAACGAGGTCTACCTCGACCTCACCCACAAGGACGAGAAGTTCCTCCGCAACAAGCTCGCAGGCATCCTCGAGATCTACGAGAAGTTCGTCGGCGTCGACCCGTACCACAACCCGATGAAGGTCTTCCCCGCCGTCCACTACTCGATGGGCGGCCTCTGGGTGGACTACGAGCGCGACGAGCGCGGCTCGCTCAAGACCGGGTCGCCCCGCAACCACTCGACCAACATCCCCGGGCTCTACGCCGTCGGCGAGGTCGACTACCAGTACCACGGCGCCAATCGGCTCGGTGCCAACTCGCTGCTCTCCTGCATCTGGGGGGGGATGGCCACCGGGCCGGCCGTCGCCAGCTACCAGAAGAACCTGCCCCGCTCCGCCTTCGACCTGCCCAAGTCGATCTTCGAGAAGGCCGAGAAGAGGGCGCAGGAGGACTACGACCGCATCCTCAAGCAGAACCAGGATCGCAAGGACGCCGAGAACCCCTACCTGCTCCACCAGGAGCTCGGCGACGCCATGCTCCGCGACGTCACCATCGAGCGTGACAACCCCACCCTCGACAAGGTGATGGTCAAGCTCGACGAGCTCGACGAGCGGGTGAAGAAGGTGAAGGCGACCGACCTCTCGCCGCGGGTCAACCAGGGGGCCCAGTTCGTCCGCCACCTCCAGAACATGGTGGTCCTCGCGCGCGTCATCGCCCAGGGGGCGCGCAACCGCGACGAGTCGCGCGGCGCCCACTACAAGCCGGCGTTCCCCAAGCGCAACGACCCCGAGTGGCTGCGCACCACCCTCGCCGTCCACGAGAAGGTCGGCGCCATCAAGTTCGTCCGCGACTTCGACTACGAGCTCGCGGGGCAGAGGATCCACATCACCGACGCCGTCGACACCAGCCTGGTGGCGCCGCGCGAGCGCAAGTACGAGCAGGCGGGCGCGGCCAGCGCCGCGGCAACGGGCAAGCTGTCTCCCGCAGAGCAGCAGAAGAGCGCGTGACATGGCTGAGACCAAGCAGAGCAAGGACAGCGGGCGCGTCGTTCACCTCCGGGTCCGTCGGCAAGACGGGCGCGACATGCCGGAGACGAAGCGGTGGGAGGAGTTCAAGGTCCCCTACCTCCCGCAGATGAACGTCAACAGCGCGCTCGAGCAGATCCGCAAGAACCCGGTCACCACCGACGGCAAGACCGTGGCCCCGGTGGTGTGGGAGGCCGCCTGCCTCGAGGAGGTCTGCGGCTCCTGCACGATGGTCATCAACGGCCGCGTGCGGCAGGCCTGCTCGGCGCTGGTGCACCAGCTCGCGCCCAACGGCGAGACCATCACCGTCGAGCCGATGACCAAGTTCCCCATCGAGCGCGATCTGATCGTCGACCGCAGCCGGATGTTCGAGGCCCTCAAGAGGGTCAAGGCCTGGGTGGAGCTCGACGGCACCCACGAGCTCGGCCCGGGCCCGCGCGAGTCGGCCGAGGCGCAGGAGGAGCGCTACCCCCTCTCCCGCTGCATGACCTGCGGCTGCTGCCTCGAGGCGTGCCCGCAGTACGGCGACGCGTCGCCCTTCATCGGAGCGTTCGCCCTCAATGCGGTACGGCTCTTCAACATGCACCCCTCAGGCGCCATGCAGAAGAACGCGCGCCTCGACTCCGTGATGGGCGAGGGCGGCGTCGCCGACTGCGGCAAGGCCCAGAACTGCGTCGAGGTCTGCCCCAAGGAGATCCCGCTGGTGGACTCGATCGCCAGCGTCGCGCGCGACACCACCAAGCGCATGCTCTTCGGCTGGCTGCTCAAGTAACCGGCGGTCATCCTGGGGAACGCTGAGAGCGTTCCCCGACGGTCATCCTGGGGAACGCTGCGAGCGTTCCCCGACGGTCATCCTGGGGATTGCTGAGAGCGTTCCCCGACGGTCATCCTGGGGAACGCTGAGAGCGTTCCCCGACGGTCATCCTGGGGAACGCTGAGAGCGTTCCCCGACGGGCACCCGCCCGCCCGCGGCCGTGATAAACCTCGGCCGTGTCGGACGGTCTCCAGGAAACGCGTGGCGCCTCGCCGCTGGCGGCGCCCGAGGTGGCCGAGTGGTTGCTGCCGCTCGAGGGGGCGGGGCTCGGTCGCAAGACCGGGGCGCGGCGCGTCGGCGGGAAGGCGGCGGCCCTGGGTCGTCTCGTCCGCGAGGGCTTCCCGGTGCCGCGCGGCTGGGTCATCGACGCCCGGCATTTCACGCGCGAGGTCGAGGCCAGCCTTCCCCGGGGGCACGACCTCGCCACGCTCATCAAGCTCGCGCACACCGAGGCCGGCGTCGACCGGGCGGCGCGCGCTCGCGATCGCATCCTGGCGATCGACCTGCCCGCCGCCCTTCTCCGCTCGCTCGACGCGCTCTGGTCGGTGATGGAGCCCGTCGCGCCCTGGGGCTTCGCCGCGCGCTCCAGCGCGACGTGCGAAGACACCGACGAGACGTCGCTCGCCGGCCTGGCCTCGACCGTGCTGGGGGTGCGTGGCCCCCAGGCCCTCGCCGACGCGGTCCGCGCCGTGTGGGCGAGCGCGTTCCTCCCGCGCGCGCTCGCCTACCTGGCGCACGCCGCGGTGCGCGATCTCGGGATGGCCGTGGTGCTCCAGCTCATGGTCGAGTCCGAGGCGGCGGGCGTCCTCTTCACCGCGCCGCCGCCGGGGCTCGACGGCGAGCACTGGCGGCCCGACGAGCGGCTCGTCAACGTCACGCTCGGCCTGGGTGCCCCCGTGGTCGAAGGCGCGGCGCCCGTCGACACCATCCGTCTGCCCCGCGCCCGAGGCACCCCGCTCGCCGTGCTGGCCGACAAGCGGCTCGCCCTCGTCGTCGGCCCCTCCGGCCTCGAGACCGTCCCGGTGTCGGAGCCGCGCGCCCGCGCTGCGGCCCTGTCGTCCGACGCGCTCAAAGCCCTTTCCGAGCTGGCCGACCGGCTCGAGGAGAGCGCCCCCAAGCTTTTCGGCAAGCCCGCCACGCTCGACGTCGAGTTCGCCTTCGAGGGTCGGCCCGAAGGGGGATTCCCCCAGCGCCTCTGGCTCCTCCAGGTGCGCCCCGTCACCGGCGGCGGCTACCCGGAAGGCGGCGACGCCTCCACGGTCTGGTCGCGCACCAACGTCGGCGAGGCGCTGCCCGGGCCGGCCACACCGCTCACCTGGTCGATCGCCCGCACCTTCTCCAACAAGGGCTTCCACGAGGCGTTCTCGGCGCTCGGCTGCCGCGTGCCGCGCGGCGCCGGCCTGGTCGGCAACGTCCACGGCCGCTTCTATCTGAACCTCAGCGTGTTCATGGAGATCGCCGCGCAGGTGCCGCTCCTCTCGCCGCGGGCGCTCCTCACCGCCAGCGGCGGGGCCAGCGCCGCCGTCATCGAGACGCTGGAGCGGCAGGTGGCGGACGTCTCACGCCGTGGCTTCCTGGCGCGCCTGCCCTTCACCGCGCCCCGCGAGATCGCCCGGCAAGCGGGCCTGGAGCGCGAGGTCACCGCGTTCGAGGGCCAGATCGATCGCGCGCGGCACGGCCTGCTCGACATGGACCTCGGCCTGCTGCCTGACGACGGGCTCGCGACCACGCTCCGGAGCGCGACGGGCCTTCTCGACCGCACCGGCACCCTGATGCTCGCCTGCGCGTCCTCGTCCCTGGCCAGCCACCTCGCCCTGTGTCGGATCCTGGAGCGCGTCGGCCGCCGCCGCGCCTCCGCCCGCGGCGACGATCGCGGCGAGGCTCCCCTCGCCGGCGCCGCCGGCTCGGGCTGGAGCGCCGCCGAGCCGATCGCGCAGGCGCTCGTGGGCGGCGCGCGCGAGCTCGACAGCGCCAACCCGGGCCTCGCGCTCGCCAAGGTGGCCGAGGTGGCGCGCACCGATCCGGCCGCCCGCGATCTCTTGCTCGGCGGCCAGGTCCACGCCCCGGCGGACCTGCCTGCGGGGCCCACGCGCGTCGCCGTCGACGCCTTCCTCGAAGCCTACGGCGACCGCGCCGTGCGCGAAGCGGAGCTGGCCACGCCGCGCTGGCGCGAGGATCCGGGGCAGGTCATCGCCATGCTGGTCTCCGCGCTGCGGGCGCCCGGCGGGGATCCCGAGCGGGCCCTCGGCAGGGCGCGCGCGCTCGCCGATCGCGAGATGGCGCGGCTCGAGACCCGGGTCTCCGCGGTGGAGCTGGGCCTGGTGCGCCTGCTGGTGGCGCGCACGCAGCGCTTCACCCGCTTGCGGGAGCGCATGCGCACCTGGGTCACCCGGGTGCTGGGGATGATCCGCACCATCGCCCTCGACGTCGACCGCAGGCTCCGCCGCATCGACCCCACGCTCCCCGCCGGCAGCGTCTTCTTCTGCACCTACGAGGAGCTCATCGCCGCTCTCCGCAGCGGCCACGCCGAGGTGGGCCACCTCGTACGCCTGCGCCGCGCCGAGCACGCGCGAGACCTCGCGCGCCCTGATCCGCCGCCCACCTTCATCGGCCGCCCGCCTCCGCTCGTCCTGCCGCCCGCGCCGGGCACCCGTCTCGTGGGGCTCCCGGCGAGCGGCGGCGTCGTCGAGGGCCTCGCTCGCGTGCTCGAGCCCGGCGCCGTGGGCCTCGACGCGGTGGCCGCCGGCGAGATCCTGGTCTCGCGCACCACCGACGTCGGGCTCTCGCCGCTCTTCCTGGTCGCGGCGGCGGTCGTCACCGAGCTCGGCGGACCCCTCTCCCATGCCGCGGTGGTCGCGCGCGAGTACGGCATCCCCGCCGTCGTCAGCGTCCCCGGCGCCACCCTCGCCATCCGCACCGGCGATCGCCTCCGCGTCGACGGCGACCGCGGCATCGTCGACCGCCTCGACGAGCGGCCCTCCCGCTGACAATCGGCCGCTCCGCCTCGACGGCGCGCGCGCCATGTGGAAATGGGAATCCCCCGATCATGCTCCGCTCCCTTCGCTCCACTCTGATCGCCGCGCTCGCCGGCGTCGCGCTGGGCGCCGGTGGCCTCGCCGCGCTCGCCGACCCGCCGCGCGGCGGCTTCGCCCCTGACCCGCCGCCGCACCAGAGCCGCGTCAACTGGGTCTTCGATCTCAGCGCCCGCGACGGCAAGATCAGCATCGACGGCGCCAAGGCGGTCACCCTGGAGCGGCCGGCCGAGACGCCGCGCACCGTGGGGCGCTTCGCGCTCGAGCTCTACATCGGCCGCGAGCTCCTCGATCGCGTCCGCTTCAACATCCCGCTGATGGGCGGCGAGAGCAGCGACGGCAACCGCAACCGCCTGCCCAAGCCGCGCTTCGAGCAGAACGTCAGCGCGCACCTCAGCGCCCGCATGGCCGACAGCCCGCGCGCCGCGTACCTGCTCATGGTCGACCGTGAGACCGGCGACACCCAGAAGCTCGCCTGGCCACCCGAGAGCGACGGCCACCTGGTGCTCTGGCAGAGCGGCGTCTCCGAAGCTCGCCCTGGCGACTTCCCCGACGGCGGGGTGCGAGCCGTCGGCTTCCGCGACGGCGGCCCCGCCGATTCCGGGCACGACTGAGGGCGCGCTCGCGCCGGGTGACGCCCCGGCATCTCGCGGACGGTGCCCGCCGAGCGTACCCTCGCAGCATGAACAGGCTCCCTTTCTTCCTCGCGACGTTGCTGGCCGGCGCGGTCGGCTGCGGCGGCTCGGTCGTCGCTGGCACAGGCGGCTCCGGCGGCGCGACGAGCACCGGCACGAACACCAGCGGCACCACCGGCAGCGTCACTTGCCCCGCCACCGAGCCCACGGCGGGCGCTTGCTCCGGGCTGCCCAGCGGGCTCCAGTGTACCTACGGCACCTCGGTCCGGCCCGAGTGCCGCGACCAGTGGATCTGCGAGTCCGGCTCCTGGACCACCACCAAGGGTGGCTGCGTCCAGCCGCCGGCCGGCGATTGCCCCACCACGCAGCCCAGCTCGACCACCGTGTGCGCCACCCAGGGCGACGTCTGCACCTACGGGGACACCCTCTGCCTCTGCGATAGCTGCGTCGAGGGCCCCTGCATGGCAGGGGCGACCAGGTGGCAATGCGCCGCCCCCCCGACGACCACGGGCTGCCCGCCCGCGGTGCCCAACGACGGCACGGCCTGCACCGCGAGCGGCCTGGAGTGCAGCTACGGCTACACCTGTTCCCAGACCGGCGCGCTGGTGGACTGCACCGACGGCGTGTGGGTCTGGAACACCATGGTGGCCTGCGCAGGCTAGGCGTTGCCGAGGAGGGTCGGGCAACGCTCTCGGGCGTTGCCCAGGAGGGTCGGGCAATGCTCTCGGGCGTTGCCCAGGATGACCGACGCTCAGCGCCCGTGAACCTGCTCGATGACGGCGAGGATCTCCTCGTCGCCGAGGATGTGGTCCGTCCCCTTGGCCCTGGCGAGGATGGCGTCGACGAGCTCCTTGGAGGGCTCGATCTTCCGCTGGCGCAGCCAGTAGTTCACGTTGGAGGCGCCCGACATGTAGCCGACGCAGATCTCCTGCTTGCGGCCGAACATGCCGGCCGGGACGCCGGAGTAGATGCGGTCGGCGAGCCAGGCGTTGCCCTTGGCCTCGGCCTTGATGATGGCGGCGGCGTGGACGCCGGTGGCGGTGCGGAAGGCATCGCGGCCGACCAGCGGGTAGTTGATGGGCACCTGCCAGCCCAGGGCCGAGGCGGCGAGGTTGCAGTACTCGAGGAGGTGGGTGAGATCCTGCCCGTCGAGGAGGCCGAGGAGCTTGAGGTTGAGGAGGATGAGCTCCATCTGGGCGTTGCCGACGCGCTCACCGATGCCGAGCGCGGTGCCATGGACACGGTCGGCGCCGAACTCCAGGGCCCAGAGGGCGTTCTCGAGGGCGAGCCCGCGGTCGTTGTGGCCGTGCCAGTCGACGCCCACCGAGGCGCCGGCGCCGGCGATGATCGACTTGGTGAAGGCGATGAGGTTGTGGACGCCGTCGGGCGTGGCGTGGCCGACCGTGTCGGAGAGGCAGAGGCGCGAGGCGCCGTGGTCGATCGCCATCTTGAAGAGGGTGGCGAGCACCTCGGGGCGCGAGCGGGTGGTGTCCTCGGTGACGTAGCAGACCTCGAGGCCCGCCTTGACGGCGACGTCGATGGCCTCGGCCGACTTGCGGACGATGGTGGGCAGGTCCCACTCCTCGGCGAGCTGGCGGATGGGGCTCGACCCGATGAACGCGTACACCTCGATGGGGACGCCGGCGCGCTGGGAGATCTCCACCATCGGGGTGATGTCGGAGACGACCGTCCGCCCCGCGCAGGCGACCTTGAGGCCGAGCTTGTGGTCGGTGATCTCACGGCACATCCGCAGCACGTCGGCGAAGGCGCGCGGCGAGCTGCCCGGCAGGCCGATGTCGGCGACGTGGATGCCGATCTTGTCCATCAGGTGGAGCAGCTCCAGCTTGGACTCGACGCGGGGGTCGGCGACGGACGGGTTCTGCAGGCCGTCGCGCAGCGTCTCGTCGAAGAAGGTGACGCCCTTGGGGATGAGCCGCCCCTTCCGACCGACCTCGTTCCAGTCGTAAATGAGCTCGGGGGCGGGCAGGTCCGTGCCGGGAGACGTCATGAGGGGCGAGTATAGTCGTCACCTCGGGGGCGGCGACAAGTCGGCCCTGCGTTGACGCGGAGCAGTAACGGCAGGCTCACGCCGGGAGCCGCCCGAAGCACGAAAGCCTCCCGGCGGGGCGGGCCGGCGGGGTCGGGCGGCGCGCTTGGGGGGCCTCCCCGGGGGCCACCGGGGGGGCCTCGAAGGGCCGGTCGGAGGGGAGAAGCACCGCCGGAGGGTCGACCTCGGCCCTTCGGGCGCCTAAGCTCCGCGCCGTAACGATGTGGCAATCCCTCCCTGAGTTCGGTACCGGCGTCCTCTACGCCATCCTGGTCGCGGCGGCCTACACCTTCGCGACCGCGCTGGCCGCTGGGCGAGGGCGGCCGCGTCTCTTGCAGGCGGCGCGCCTGGGGGCGTACGGCACGGTGTCGCTGGTGGGGTTGTCGGTGCTGATCCTGGCCTACGCCTTCATCAGCCACGATTTCCGCATCACCTACGTCGCCCACTACAGCGATCGCGGGATGGGCGTGCCCTTCCTGATCGCCGCGCTCTGGGGCGGCCAGGACGGCTCGCTCCTCTGGTGGCTGTTCCTCACCTCGTTCTTCACCGGGCTCTGCGTGTGGTGGCTGAAGCGGAGCTACCTGGAGCTCCAGCCCTACGTGATCGCGACGCTGATGAGCGTGATCCTGTTCTTCGCGGTGCTGATGATCTTCTCGACCAACCCCTTCGCCACCGGCATCGCCGGCGCGCCCATGGATGGTCAGGGGCTCAACTTCCAGCTGCGCCGCACCTACATGATCATCCACCCGCCCAGCCTCTACACGGGCTTCACCAGCGCGGCGGTGCCCTTCGCCTTCGCCATGGCGGCGCTCGCCACCGGGCGGCTCGACAACGAGTGGATCGTCGCCTCCCGCAAGTGGATGATCTTCTCGTGGCTGTTCCTCTCCATCGGCAACTGGCTGGGGATGGGGTGGGCCTACGAGGAGCTGGGCTGGGGCGGGCCCTGGGCCTGGGATCCGGTCGAGAATGCGGCCTTCCTCCCGTGGCTGACGGCGACCGCCTTCGTCCACTCGATCATGATCCAAGAGCGCCGGGGGATGTTCAAGCTGTGGAACGTCGTCCTCATCTGCCTGACGTTCTGGCTCACCATCTTCGGCACCTTCCTCACCCGGTCGGGCCTCATCGCCAGCGTGCACTCGTTCGCGCAGTCGGGCATCGGGATCTTCTTCGTCTACTTCATGGGCGTGATCCTGGCGGCGTGCATCTCGCTCATCGTCTACCGGCTGCCGCAGCTCCGCAGCGAGGGCGAGCTCGACTCGGTGCTCTCGCGTGAGGCGGCCTTCGTCGGCAACAACTGGGCGTTCCTCAGCCTGACGGTGTTCATCGCCACGATGACCGTGTGGCCGCGCATCAGCGAGTGGCTCCTCGATCAGAAGGCGACCCTCGGGCCCCCCGTCTACAACACGCTCCTGCCGCCCTTCGCGCTGGCGCTGGTCGGCCTCATGGGCGTCGCCCCGCTCCTCGGCTGGCGCAAGACCTCGCCGGAGCTCTTCCGCAAGGGCTTCCGCTGGCCGATGCTGGTGCTCGTCCTCACCGCGGTGGCGCACCTCGCCTTCGGGCGGCGCCTTGGCTTCCCGGCCTTCATCACCGTCGATCCCATCTACCCGGGCTCGTTCGGCGCGGCCCTGGCCAAGATGGCCGGCGTGTACCCGTTCATCGCCATCATGCTGGCGGCGTTCAACTTCGCCGTGGTCGTGCAGGAGTTTGCCCGGGGGGTCTCCGCCCGGCGCAAGCGCGCGCCGGAGGGGCTCTTCACCTCGCTCTTCAACCTCGTCTCCAAGTCGCGCCGTCGCTACGGCGGCTACGTCGTCCACGTCGGCATCGCGGTGATGCTCATCGGGTTCGTCGGCCGCGGCTGGAGCCTCGACAAGGAGGCCACCCTGGCCAAGGGCGAGAGCGTGGAGTTCGACCGCTACACCATCACCTACGCCGGGCCGCGCATGGAGGTCGACGCCGAGAAGCGGATGATCATCGCCGACGTCGACGTCGCCAGGGACGGTAAACCGGTCGGCCGCATCAGCCCGGCGCAGCACATCTACAAGAGCATGGGCGGCTCGACCGACACCCGGGTGGCGCGCTACATCACCCCCCGCGACGAGCTCTACATGATCGTCGGCATGGTCAACCCGCAGACCAAGGTCGCGTCCTTCCAGATGCACGTGAACACGCTGATCGAGCTGGTCCCGCTGGGCGGGATCCTCCTCATCCTGGGCGCGCTCATCTCCATGTGGCCCGAGGTCACCCTCGAGGAGGCCGGCGCCTGGGGCTACATTCGCGCCGCCGGCTCGGTCGCCACGGCGGTCACCTTCGGCGTCATGCTCGCCGCCAGCGCGGGCCAGGCGTACGCAGCCGGGCCGCCGCCCCGCCCGGCGCCGGTCCTCGAGCCCTTCCCGGGCCCAGAGCCGCCCGCCGCTGCCGTCCCTCTTCCCTGAAGCCGCCGATGATCCACCGTCGCACCTTCCTCCACACGCTGCTCTCCGTCCCCCCCGCCCTGCTCCTGGCCGCCGCGCCCACCGCCGCGCTCGCCCAGCAGCTCGGCGAGGGGATGGAGCGCGGCGGCGTGCTCGACATCCACAGCGAGGACGAGCGCCGCTCCTTCGCCGACCTGCAGTGCACCTGCGGCTGTCCGCGCGAGTCCATCGCCACCTGCACCTGCGGCCAGGCCGGCGGCTTCCGCAACGAGGTGCGCGCCATGATGGCCCGCGGCCTCTCCCAGGAGGACATCAAGGCCGAGTGGGTGCGCCGCTACGGACCGCAGGCCCTCACCGTGCCCCCCAACAGCGGCGCCAACCGGCTGATCTACGTGGGGCCCCTGGCCGTCATCGCCGGCATGGGGGGCTTCGCGGTGATGCTCCTGCGCCGCTTCCGCCAGCGTGACGACCAAAAGGCCCAGGCCGCCGCGCCGCCGGTTGCCGGCGCCAAGCGCGACGAGTACGACGAAAAGCTCGACGAGGAGCTCAAGCAGCTCGACGACGAATGAGCCGAGACGACGTGGAGACCGCCGACCAAGGCGATGAGGACGAGCCCCTGCCCACCGGCGGTGACGCCGACGACGGGCAGGAGCTGGACCAGGAGATCGGGTCCTATCTGCGCCTGGGGCTGCCCCTGGCCACGATCGTGTGCGCGATCGTCGGCGGCGTGCTCCAGGGAGCGGCGGCCGTCGTCCTGGTGCTCGCAGCCGGCGCCCTGGTGAGCGTGATCGCCATCTTCTGGGCGAGCATCCGCACCCTGGTGGGGGAGACGCCGCTCTCGGGCGCCGACGCCTATGCCCTCGGCGCCCCCCACGCCGAAGAGGAGCAGAAGCGCGCCGTGCTCCGCGGCCTCAAGGACCTCGAGTTCGAGCACAGCGTCGGCAAGATCAGCGAAGAGGACTACCAGGCCCTCGTCGCCCGGTACCGCGCCGAGGCCAAGCGCCTGCTGCGCATCATCGACGATCACGCGGCGCCCGGCCGGCAGAAGGTGGAGGACCTGGTGGCGGCGCGCCTCTTCCGGGAGGGGCTCACCGACGTCCCTCCCGAACCGTACCGCGGTGGCAAGCCGGACGTGAAGGCGGCCAAGAAGAAGAAGCTCAAGCCCGCCAAGGGGGAAGAAGCCAAGCCGGTCGGTGACGCCGCTTCGCCCCCGACTGCCGAGCCGGAGAAGGCGGAAACCGAGACCCGGCTAGCGTGCGCCTCCTGTGGCACCCGCAACGATCCCGACGCGGTGTTCTGCAAGAAGTGCGGCGCGCGGCAAGGCGCTCCGCCCGCGGAGAAGCCCGCCGAGCACTCCGCCGAGCACTCCGCCGAGCACTCCGCCGAGAAGGCCGACAAGAAGGCCGACAAGGAGGACGCGTCGTGAAGCGCGCTCACGCTCTCATCGCGATCGGCGCGGCGCTGTTGCTCGGCGTGACCTCGGCGGCGGGGCAGCCCAAGCCCGCCGTGCCGTCGACCGCAGCCCCGGCGCCGGTCGCTCCGCCGGCTGGGCAACCCGCGCCGGTCGCCGACGGCGATCCGCTCCCCGCCGGGCATCCTCCCGTCAACGGCGACGACGAAGAAGACGAGCCTGCCGACCCCCACGCCAAGGGCGCCGCGCAGGGCAACGATCCGCGGTTCTTCAACCCGCCCGAGGACACCGTGGTGGAGGACGGTTCGCTGCCCCCCGGCACCATCGTCGTGACCATCAAGGACGCGCAGGACCGGCCCGTCCCCCGCATGCCGATCACGCTGGGCGTGCTCCACAGCACCGTCGCCAAGGGCGACTCGAGCGAGCGCCAGGCGCGCGACGGCGACGAGGGCGGCGCCGCCCGCTTCGACGGGCTCGCCTTCGGCACCGGCTACACCTACCGGCTCGCGACGACGCGCGGGGCGGCGACCTTTGGGCACCCGCCGTTCGGCCTCTCCGCCAAGGCCGGCAAGCGCGTCACCCTGCACTCGTACGAGGTCTCGGCCAACATGGACGAGCTGCCCATCGCCATGCAGACGGCGGTGTACGTCTCGCTGCGCGAGGACGCGATCCAGGTCGAGCAGCTCGTCACCGTGTACAATCTCGGGCCGGTCGCGTGGGTGGCCGACGCGCCCATCGAGCTCCCCAAGGGCTTCAAGGCCTTCAACAAGCAGGATGCCGCGGACGACGCTCGCGTCGACGAGGTCGCGGGCACCGGCGCCGCGCTCCGGGGTACCTTCCCGCCCGGGCGTCGCGAGCTCGACTTCCGCTACCAGGTGCCGCTCGACGGCGACGCCAAGCAGACGCTGCACCTGCGCCTCCCCAAGCGCGTGGCGCAGGTCCGCGTCATCGCCGAGGCCTCGCGGTCGATGGCGCTGGAGGTCGCCGGCTTCAAGCCCGCGCAGCGCGTCGACGGCCGCGACGGCAAGCACCTGCTGGTGACCGAGCACCAGGCGGAGCGCGCTCAGGGCGGGGTGGGCTCCCTCGACATCACCCTCAGCGGTCTGCCCACGCCGGGCCCCGGTCGGTGGATCGCCGTGGTGCTGGCGGTGATCGCGTTCGCCTCGGGGCTGCTCTACTTCGGCCTGAGCGGGAGCGGCCTCCTCGACGAGGACGCGCGGCAGGATCTCACCGAGGCGCGCGAGGCGCTGCTCGGCGAGCTCGTGGCGCTGGAGCGCGCGCGCAAGAGCGGCGAGGTCGGACCCAAAGCCTATGCCCGCGTGCGCACCTCGCTGCTCGATGCCCTGGCGCGGATCGTCTCCATGATCGACGAGAGCGCCCCTCGCAAGAAGGCAGCGCCTGCGACCCCCAAGCCTCCGACCCGCCGCATGGAGCCCTCGGCATGAAGCCCTTCGAACGGATCGCCAGGCTGGCCCTCTCCGACACCCGCCACGTCTTCGCCGCGCTGGAGGGCGGGCAGGCGCTCGTCCTCGACGGCGCTCCGTGGACCGGGGGTGTGCCCACGGGCGAAGTGGTGTCTGGCATCGACGGGGAGGGGCGCGGCACCGGTCCCGGTGGGGCCTATCCTCCCGGCGTGCGCCTGCTCGCGCCCGTGAGCCCCTCCAAGATCCTGTGCGTTGGCCGCAACTACCCCGCCCACGCCCGCGAGCTCGGCAACGAGGTCCCGGCCGAGCCGCTGCTGTTCTTCAAGCCGCCCTCGTCGCTGCTCGATCCTGGCGGCACCATCGAGCTGCCGCCCCCGTCCATCTCCACGCGGGTGGATCACGAGGCCGAGCTCGGCGTGGTGATCGGCCGGCGCGCGCGCCGCGTGTCCGTCGCCGAGGCGGCCGCGTGCATCTACGGCTGCACCGTCGTCGGCGACATCACCGCGCGCGACCTCCAGAAGAAGGACGGGCAGTGGGCGCGCGCCAAGGGCATGGACACCTTCTGCCCGACCGGGCCGGTGGTGGTGACCGGGCTCGATCCGCAGGCGCTGTCCATCGCCTGCCGGGTCAACGGTGAGCTCCGCCAGAGCGGCTCGACGGCGGACATGTTCTTCTCCGTCGCTGCCGTGATCGCGTACGCCAGCCAGGTCATGACGCTGGAGCCGGGCGATCTGCTGGTGACCGGCACTCCCGAGGGGGTGGGCCCGCTCGCCGCCGGCGACACCCTCGAGATCGAGGTGCCCGGCATCGGGACGCTGCGCGCTCAGGTCGGCTCCGCCGCCTGAGATGAGCCTCCGGGTCCGCGCGGCCCTGGGCGTCGGGGCCACGCTCGCGCTGGTGGTCTTCGTGGTCTCGCTCGCTCGCTCCCGGGCCGAGCCTCCGGCGCGGTGCGCGGCCGGCATGATCGCGCTCGGCCCGCGTTGCTGCGGTGAGGGGCAGCAGCTGCTCGGGTCACGCTGTGCGGGCTCGCCGAGCCGCTGCGCGGCCGGGATGGACGTCACCTCCGCCGGCTGCGTCGCGCCCCCGCGGGTGGTGCGAATCGAGGGTGGGCTCCTGCGCGTCGGGCCGGGTGACTGGGAGGCGCAGGGCGTGGTCGGGCCCTACCAGGTTGAGCTCGCCTCCTTCGGGCTCGACGCGTACGAGGTCAGCGAAGCCCGCTGGGCCGGGTGCGTCGTTGCCGGCGGCTGTCCGCTGCTGGCCCTCTCGGGCGAGCCCGGTCGCCCGGTGACCGGCGTCACGCTCGCCGCCGCCGCTGGCTTCTGCCGCTGGGCGGGGGGGGCGCTGCCCACCAGCGAACAGCTTGCCTTCGCCGCGGCCGGGCCGAGCGGACGCCGCTACCCCTGGGGGGACACCGGGGCGGTCTGTCGTCGGGCTGCCTGGGGGCTCGTCGCCGGCCCTTGCGGATGGGGGGCCACGGGACCCGAGCTCTCAGGCTCCCACCCAGCCGGGGCCTCGGCCGAGGGCGTGTTCGATCTTGCTGGAAACGTGGCGGAATGGGCGACCGCCCCGGCCGGAGCCGAAGTGCGCGGGGGCTCCTTTGCCGACGGCGCGGCGAGCGCGCTGCGGACCTGGCAACGCCGACCGCTGCCGCCCGACACCAGGGCTCCCGAGGTCGGTTTCCGCTGCGCCCACCCTGCCGCCCCCCCGTGAAGCGCCCCTCGGCGCGATCCTTCGAAGCGCCGTGAAATCCGACGATCGGGCTCGTAACCCGGACGCGATCGACTACATTCGCCGACCCCCCTATGACCGTCGCCCTGCTGTCGATCGGCACCGAGCTCACCCGCGGCGAGATCGTCAACACCAACGCCTCCTGGCTCGCTGCCGAGCTGACCTCCGCCGGGTTCAACGTGACCGTGGTCGAGACCGCCCCCGACACGACCGACTCCGTCATCGGAGCGATCCGCCGGCTCGCCTCGGGAGCCCGACTGGTCATCGCCACCGGTGGCCTCGGCCCCACCAGCGACGATCTCACCGCGGCGGCCGCCGCGCGCGCGGCCGGCGTGGATCTGGTGCGCGACGAGAGCGCCCTCCTGGCGATCCGCCGCCGGGTCGAGTCCTTCGGCAAGGCCATGAACCCGGGCCTCGAGAAGCAGGCGGACATCCCGGCCGGCAGCGAGATGCTCCCCAACCTCAACGGGACGGCTCCCGGCTTCGCGGTGCAGCTCGGCGAGAGCACCGCGTTCTTCCTCCCCGGCGTGCCCCGCGAGATGAAGCGGATGTTCACCGAGCAAGTCCTCCCGCGCGTGCGGCCGACCGCCCCCAACAACACCTTCCAGGTGCGGCTCCGCACCTACGGGATGGGCGAGTCGGCCATCGGCCAAGCGCTCGAGGGCATCGAGGCGGCGCACGTGGGGGTGCTCCTTGGCTACCGCATTCATTTCCCCGAGGTGGACGTCAAGGTGCACGCCCGCGCCGCCTCCCAGGCCCTCGCTCGTGACGTGGCGCAGCGCGCCGCCGAGGAGGTGAAGGCGCGTTTGGGGGGAGTGCTCTACGGCGAGGGTGACGAGGCGTTCCCGGAGATCGTCGGGCGCGCGGTGCGGAGCCGGGGCTGGCGCCTGGCGCTGGCGGAGTCGTGCACGGGCGGCCTCATCTCGCACCTGCTCACCAGCTACCCGGCCAGCGACTACCTCGTCGGCGGAGCCGTGACCTACGCCAACAGCGCCAAGAGCCGCCTGCTCGGTGTGTCGGAGGACACGCTGCGGGGCCACGGCGCCGTCTCCGTCGAGGTGGCGGCCGAGATGGCCGAGGGCGCGCGCCGCCTCTGCGAGTGCGACGTCGGGCTCGGCGTCACGGGCATCGCCGGCCCGACGGGCGGCACGGCGAGCAAGCCGGTGGGGGTCGTCTACCTGGCGGTCGCCCACGCCGGCGGCACCACCGTCCGCGAGCGCGTCTTCACCGGCGACCGGGACGAGGTCCAGCTCGCGGCCGCGTATGCCGGGCTCGACCTGTTGCGGCGCGTGGCGGCGGGGCTGCCCGAGCGCTGAGTCGCCCGGCGGTTCGCCCGAGAGCGCTCCGCGACGGGCTCGAGGTCTGACGGGCGGGCCCTCCAGGCTGGAGCTCGCGTCCGCCAGGGATCCCGCCGGGCCCGTCAGACCTTCAGTTGAGCTGCAGCTTGCTGAACGTGAGCGCGTCGCCGCTGCGGCCGATTGCCACCGTGTCCCCCGAGGTGAGCTCGCCGGCGAGGATCTTCTTCGCCAGCTCGTCCTCGACCCAGCGCTGGATGGCGCGCTTGAGCGGGCGCGCGCCGTACTGCGGATCCCAGCCCTGCTCGACGAGGAACGCCTTGGCCACGGGCGAGATGCTCAGAGCCAGGCCGCGCCGCGCCAGGCGCTTCTCGAAGTAGTGGAGCTGGATCTCGACGATCTTCTCCATCTCCGCGCGCGACAGCCTGCGGAACACCAGCGTGTCGTCCAGCCGGTTGAGGAACTCCGGCCGGAAGTGCTTGCGCACCTCGTCCATCACCGCCCGCTTGATGAGCTCGGCCTTGTCGGCAGGCTCGAGGTTCGGGCGGTCCTCGATGGCCGTCGCCGCGGGGGTGCCCAGGTTCGACGTGAGGATGATGATGGTGTTCTTGAAATCGACGGTGTGTCCCTGCCCGTCGGTGAGCCGGCCATCGTCGAGCACCTGGAGCAGGGTGTTCCAGATGTCCGGGTGCGCCTTCTCGATCTCGTCGAAGAGGACCACGCTGTAGGGCCGCCGGCGCACCGGCTCGGTGAGCTGCCCGCCCTCCTCGTAGCCGACGTAGCCGGGCGGCGCGCCGATGAGCCGCGCCACCGCGTGGCGCTCGCCGTACTCGCTCATGTCGAGCCGCACCATGGCGCGCTCGTCGTCGAAGAGGAGCTCGGCGAGGGCGCGGGCCAGCTCGGTCTTGCCCACGCCGGTGGGGCCGAGGAAGAGGAACGAGCCGATGGGTCGCCTCTCGTCGCCGAGGCCGGCACGCGAGCGGCGGATGGCGTTGGAGACCGCCCGGATGGCCTCCTCCTGGCCGATGACCCGCTTGCTCAGATCCTCCTCGAGGTGGAGCAGCTTGGCCATCTCGCTCTGGAGCATCTTGGAGACGGGGATGCCCGTCCACTTGGAGATGATGGCGGCGATGTCCTCGTCGGTGACCTCCTCCTTCAGGTAGCTCTGCCGCGACTGCACCTGGGCCAGCGTGGCGCGCACGGCCTCGAGCTTCTTCTGCAGCTCGGGGATCTTGCCGTAGTGGATCTCTGCGGCCTTGCCGAGGTCGCCGGCGCGCTGGGCGGTCTCCTCCTCGTTGCGGAGCTCCTCGATCTTGGGCTGGAGATCGCGCAGTTCCTTGATGACCTCCTTTTCCCGCATCCACTGCGCGCGCATCCCGTCCCGCTGACCCTGGAGCTCGGCGATCTCGCGCTTTACGTCCTCGAAGCGGGCCTTGCTGGTCTTGTCGGTCTCGCGCTTGAGCGCCTGCTCCTCCATCTGGAGCTTGAGCAGCTTGCGCTCCACCTCGTCGATGGGGGTGGGCAGGCTGTCGATCTCCATGCGGATCTTGGAGGCGGCCTCGTCCACCAGGTCGATCGCCTTGTCGGGCAGGAAGCGCTCGGTGATGTAGCGGTTGGAGAGGACCGCGGCGGCGACCAGCGCGGCGTCCTGGATGCGGATGCCGTGGTGGACCTCGTAGCGCTCCTTGAGGCCGCGGAGGATGGCGATGGTGTCCTCGACCGTGGGCTGCTTGACGAGCACCTGCTGGAAGCGGCGCTCGAGGGCGGCGTCTTTCTCGATGCGCTTGCGGTACTCGTCGAGCGTGGTGGCGCCGATGCAGCGCAGCTCGCCGCGGGCGAGGGCGGGCTTGAGCATGTTGGCCGCGTCCATGGCGCCCTCGGCGGCGCCGGCGCCGACCAGCGTGTGCAGCTCGTCGATGAAGAGGATGACCTTCCCCTCCGCCGCCTCGATCTCCTTGATGACGGCCTTGAGCCGGTCCTCGAATTCGCCGCGGAACTTGGAGCCCGCGACCATGGAGGCGAGGTCGAGCGAGACGAGCTGCTTGTCCTTGAGCGACTCGGGGACGTCGCCGCGCACGATGCGCTGGGCCAGCCCCTCGACGATGGCGGTCTTGCCGACGCCGGGCTCGCCGATGAGCACCGGGTTGTTCTTGGTGCGGCGGGAGAGCACCTGCATCACCCGGCGGATCTCCTCGTCCCGGCCGATGACCGGGTCGATCTTGCCGCGCCGCGCGAGGGCGGTGAGATCGCGCGTGTACTTCTCGAGCGCCTGGAACTTGGCCTCGGGATCGCGATCGGTGACGCGCTGGCTGCCGCGCACGCTGGAGAGCGCCTTGAGCAGCTTGTCGTGGTTGACCCCCGCGCGCTCGAGGAGGGCCTGGAGATCCTTGTCGACCTTGGCGGCGGAGAGGAGCACGTGCTCCGTGGAGATGAAGTCGTCCTTGAGGGCCTTCGCCTCGTCCTCGGCCTTCTGCAAGACCGCCAGGGCTCGGCGCGAGAGGTTGGGCTCGGCGCCGCCGCTCACCCGCGGGTAGGCGTCGATTTTTGCGTCGAGCGCGCGCACGATGTTCGCCGGATCGGCCCCTGTCTTCTGGAGGAGCGGCCCGCCGACGCCGCCCTCCTGATCGAGGATCGCGCGGAGCAAGTGCTCCGGATAGAGCTCGGGATTGCCGCGGCGGCTGGCGAGATCCACCGCGGTGCGCACGGCCTCTTGGGCCTTGGTCGTCATTCGGTCGAGTCTCATGGCACCTCGGAAACTAATGCGGACCCTCGCTCAAGCAAGGGCCTTGCCAAGTTCGACTCGCGACATATCACGCAACATTTCTCCCGTTGCCCGTGTCGCCGCCGCCCCGTCGTCCATGTCGTCTTTGACGGCCCGGCCCGGCCAGGCCATGAAGCGTCCGACCGATGCGCCCGCTCCCTTCGCTGCTCCTCGGCGTGGCCCTCGTCTCTTGCGGCAAGGCCTCGGCTCCGTCGCCCGGGGACGACGGCGACGGCGCCTCGCCGATCGCCATCGCGCCGCGGGGCAAGGTGCTCGAGGCGGCCGAGAACGAGGGCCCAGCGACGAGCGGCCGCGCCGCCGCGGCCGCGCCGCCCGGTGCGCGCGGGTCGCGCGTCGAGATCCCCGCGGGCAAGCTCACCGCGGGCAGCACCCCCGGCGACCGTGGGCGTGATCCCACGCTGGAGCCGGCGCTGCTCTCCGTGGACCTGGGCGCCTTCTCGATCGATCGCAGCGCCTACCCCAACGACCCGGCGAAGCCGGCGCTCACCGGCGCGACACGCTCACGCGCCGGCGAGCTCTGCCAGCAAGCCGGCGGGCGGCTCTGCACCGAGCTCGAGTGGGAGCGCGCCTGCAAGGGCCCGGAGGACACCGCCTTCGCCGGCGGCGCCGCCTGGGATCCGGCCTGCGCCCGCCCGGAGAAGTGCGCGACGGGCTTCGGCGTGCTGGGGATGGGGGCGGCCGTGCGCGAATGGACCGCGAGCGACGTGGCGCCGATCGAGAACGTCCAGATCAAGGGCGCCGCCGTGCGCGGCGCTCGGGCCGAGGCGGCCCCCTGGGATCACCGGTGCGCCCACCGCGCGGCGGTCGACCCCGCGGCGTCGGGAGACGACCTGGGCTTCCGCTGCTGCTACGGCGCGCCCAACGCGGCGTCGCTGCCCTCGCCGCAGTGGCAGCAGACCTTCCGCAAGGCCGAGCTCACGCCCGCGCAGGCGGTCGAGATGTTCGCGTCCGTGCCCGAGCTCAAGGACCTCGGGCGCGAGATCACCTACTTCAAAGAGCCCGACGACGTGAACCTGGCGCTCTCGCGCGGCGACGCCGGCGCGAGCACCGTGCCCAACACCTCGTTCACGACGTCTCCCCTCCTCTGGAGCCCGGTGCCCGGTGAGGAGATCCTCGTCGTCGCGGGACGCGCCCAGAAGAACGCGTTCATCGTCGCGTTCTACCGCCTGCCCGGCGACCGCTACCGCATTGGCTCGTCGTTCATCCTGCGCGACGAGAAGGCGCCCATCGTGCTCGGCTACAACAACTACGTGCGCAAGCGGCTCTCCTGGGCGCTCTGCTGGGACTGCCGCGGCGAGTCCGGGCTCGTCAGCTTCCGCGAGGACAACCGGGTGGTCATCACCCAGAAGTGACGCGGAGGCGCTCGCCGGTCGCCCCGTCGAACCAGAGCACCGCCGCTTCCGGGACGAACACCCGCACCACCGCACCCCGCTCGGGCGCGTCGAAGCCGGGCACCTTGGCGCGCAGCCGCGTCCCCGCGGCGTCGAGCAGGACGTGGGTCTCCGCGCCGAGCGGCTCGTTCGCCACCACGGTCGCGTCGATGGGGACACCGCCGCCGCTCGTGCGCACGTGCTCCGGGCGCACGCCGGCGCGGAGCCCGGCCCGGGCGCCGACGCCCGCGGGGGCGGGCCAGACGGCTCCGGCGCCCTCGAGCCGGCCGTCGCGGAGCGCGAGGTCGATCCAGTTGATGGGCGGCGAGCCGAGGAAGCCGGCGACGAAGGTGTTGGCCGGGTCCTCGTAGATCGAGCGCGGGGCGCCCACCTGCTGCAGCCGGCCGCCGCGCATCACGGCGATGCGGTCGCCCATGGTCATGGCCTCGATCTGATCGTGGGTAACGTAGAGCGAGGTCACCCCCAGCCGCCGCACCAGGGCGGCGATCTCCACGCGCAGCTCGGCGCGCAGCGCGGCGTCGAGGTTGGAGAGCGGCTCGTCGAAGAGGAACACCCGCGGCTTGCGCACGATGGCGCGACCCATGGCGACGCGCTGGCGCTCGCCGCCGGAGAGCTCGCCGGGGCGGCGATCGAGCAGGCGCTCCAGCCCGAGCAACGCCGCCGCCTCGTCGACGCGACGGCGCCGGTCCGCCGCGGCGACGCCGCGCATCTTGAGGGGAAAGGCGATGTTGTCGCGCGCCGACAGGTGCGGGTAGAGGGCGTAGCCCTGGAACACCATGGCCACGTCGCGATCCTGCGGGGGCACGCTGGTCATGTCGCGGCCGTCGATGATCACGCGCCCCCCGTCGGGAGTATCGAGCCCGGCGACCAGCCTCAGCGCGGTCGACTTCCCGCAGCCCGAGGGGCCGACCAGCACCAGAAGCTCACCATCACCGGCCTCGAGATCGAGGGCCGCGAGCGCCGGCGCCCCGGCGCCCGGGTACGCTCGCACCAGGCCGCGCAGCTCGACGCGGGCCATCTCAACGACCCGCCGACACCGTGGGCGGATCGACTGCGAGACTGACGCGCGTCGGCGGCTTCATGAGCCTCCTGGGGTAACGCGGGGTATGCGCCGCGTCACGTGAATAACGGCGCGGGAAGGGGCTCCGCATGCTAGGAGCCGGAGCCGCGGAACATGTTCTACCTCCACGGATTGGGCCACTTCCACCCCGAGAACGAGATCGACAACGCCTTCCTGGAGGCGCTCGACATCGGCACCACCGACCCGTGGATCACCGAGCGCGTCGGCATCAAGAGCCGACGCACCGTGCTCCCGCTGGACTACATCCGCGCCACCAAGAACAGCGACCTGCGCGCCGCGCCCGAGGCCGCTCTCTACTCCAACGCCGAGACGGGCCGCCGCGCCGGCCTCATGGCCATCGAGCGCGCCGGGCTGACGCCGGCCGACATCGGCATGGTCGTCGCGGGCGGCTGCTCGCCGGACACCTGCATCCCCGCCGAGGCCTCGCGCATCGCCCGCGCGCTGGGCATCGCCGCGCCCGCCTTCGACCTGCACGCGGCCTGCTCCACCTTCGGCGCGCACATCCATTTCCTGGAGAAGATGGGGCCGAATCTGCCCGACCACGTCCTCGTCGTCCAGCCGGAGAACGTCACCCGCACCATCGACTTCTCCGACCGCACCACGGCCGTGCTCTTCGGTGATGCCACCAGCGCCGCGGTCGTCTCCACCCGGGTGCCCTCCCGCGCGCAGGTCGTCTACTCCACCTTCAGCACCGACCCGACCGGCTGCGACGAGGTCACCATCCCCCGGCTCGGCTACTTCCGGCAGAACGGCGCCGTGGTGCAGAAGTTCGCCATCAAGAAGATGTCGGCGCTCCTCAAGGAGATCGAGGACCGCCTCGAGCCCGAGCGCCGCGAGCGCCTCGTCTACATCGGCCACCAGGCCAACCTGACCATGCTGGAGAGCGTCTGCCGCCGCGCGGGGATCCCACCGGAGCGGCACTTCTACAACATTGTCCGTTTCGGCAACCAGTGCGCCGCGGGGGCGCCCTCGGTGCTCTCGCAGAGCTGGGATCGCTTCCAGCCCGGGGACGTGGCGGCGCTGGTGGTGGTGGGCTCGGGCCTTTCGTGGTCCAGCATGCAGATCGAGTTCTCGTAGCTCGCCTGCTCTTCCGCGAGCGAGGCTCAGGGACGGTGCGGGCCGCGCTCCGTGGTCGTCCATCCCTTGCTCACGATGCCGCCCGGCGGCGGATGGTCGGGGGTCTTCGGGGGCGTCCACGGCGCGGGGCCCCCGGCGTCGCCGGCGGCGTCGGCGCAGCACCGGAACGAGATGAAGTAGTAGGTGAACTCCGGCGGGTGGCTGGTGGTCATCGGCCGGCAGGCGTTGCGCACGTGCCCCCAGGCGCCCCCCTTGAGCCCGGCCCACTTCGACTTGCCCTTGTTCTCCTCGGAGAGCACCCACTCGTCGAAGTTCCCGGTCAGATCATGGACGCCGAAGCCGCTCACGCAGCCGGGCCTCTCGCCGCTGGCGACGCCCTGATCGAGCTTGAGCAGCTCGCCCCCCTGCACCGCCGGCTTGCTGGAGTAGACCCGCTCGAGATCCGGCTTCACGTACGCATTGTCGATGTTGCACTGCCGCGGATCGCGCTCGAGGCCGTAGGGGAAGGGGAGCTTCTCGGGACCCTCGCAGGCGCTCTCCCACTCGCTCTGCCAGCAGAGGCGCTTGCCCTCTGCGGCGCAGGCGGCGGCGCCGTCGTACCAGCTCACCATCACCGGCGGGTGCCCGCCCTCCTGGTTGGGGTACTCGTAGCGGTCGATGCAGAAGCGCTCGCGCCGCTCCCCGCCGGCGCACCGCTGCCCGGGCGCGAACTGGTGGCAGATGGTGATGTGGTTGGCCTTGTCGTACTCGCTCTTCAAGCAGTGGAGGACGGGCCGGGCGCAGTAGGTGGTGTCGACGAGCGCCATCCCGGTCGGGCAAGCCGAGCGGGGAGGCGCGGCCTCCGAGCCGGCGTCTTCGGCCACGGTGAGCGCGGTCGCGGCCGGCAGCATGGCAGGGGGCGGCGGTGGCAGCGGGACAGGGGGTGGCGCCACCTGCGGTGCGACGGGCACTGCCTCACCCCCATGACAGCCGAGGCTGCCCGCCCCACAGCTCATCGCCAGCAGCGCGGCCAGCGAGGCCAGCCGGAGCCCCGTCGGGGACCGCTCTCGGGTGGCTCGTTTCGGCGCTCGCATGCGTTGGCGGGGGGTGATAGGTTCCGCTCCCTTCTCATGAAAATCCACGAGTATCAAGCCAAGCAAATCTTCGCCCGGTACGGCATCCCCGTGCCCAAGGGCGAGCCTGCGTTCACGGTGAACGAGGTCGGTGCCATCGCCGAGCGGCTCATCGCGGAGACCAAGAACCCGGTCGTCGTCGTCAAGGCGCAGATCCACGCCGGCGGCCGCGGCAAGGGCGGCGGCGTCAAGGTCGTCAAGGGCGGCGGCGCCGAGGCGACCACCGTCGCCGAGAAGATGCTCGGGATGCAGCTCGTCACCCACCAGACCGGCCCCGCCGGGCAGAAGGTGCGGCGCCTCTACGTCGAGCAGGGCCTCGCCATCGAGCGCGAGCTCTACCTCGCCCTGCTCGTCGAT
>Ga0302279_10001110_pt1 | contig 39217 bp, 40 predicted proteins | sample III_Bog_N3_3_FD_194541 | JGI IMG/M metagenome (GOLD analysis project Ga0302279, IMG submission 194541) | Peat permafrost microbial communities from Stordalen Mire near Abisko, Sweden - III_Bog_N3_3 | ecosystem: Environmental > Terrestrial > Soil > Wetlands > Peat | place: Sweden: Abisko...
ATTGGCGCGGATGGCCGTATCGCATTCGCTCAACGCGGCATGCCTTCGCCGGATGAGGTTCTTGCGGTGCTGCGGTCCAAAGCGGGGAAGGGCTGAAGGTTCGGTTCCGGAGGGGTCAGCGCACGGCGCGCCCGCAGATGTGCGGGCCTACGATGGGCAGCGGGAGCACGAACGCCTCCATCTCCACGCTGGAAAAGCCGGCAGCCCGGAGCAGCGAGCCGGTATCGCGGTCCGGCGTACAGCCCGCCAGGCAGCGGAACACGGGGCGGAGCAGGCTCTGACGCCTCCGCAGCCGCGAGCCGGCGGCCGCGGCGACGTGCTCCATGAATAAGAGCTGGCCGCTTGGGCGGAGCACACGCCGGATCTCGTCCAGAGCGAGGACCGGATCGCGCACGGAGCAGAGAGCTAACGTGCTGGCGACAGAATCGAAACTCGCGTCGGGAAATGGCAGAGACTCGGCCGATGCCTGCCGGAAGTCGAACTCGTGACCCGAGCGCCGCGCGGCTTGCCGAATGTAGCGCAGTGACTGCGGATTCGGGTCGACGCCGGCCCAGTGAACGTCCGTCGGGATGTAAGCAAAATTCACACCCGTCCCCGCACCGATCTCCAGGATATTGCCCTGGATTCCTTTGAATAGGCTGAGCTTTCGATCTCGCGTGAGAGCTGCATATCTATGTGAAAACAGGTACAGGAAGATACACTGCAAGGCGTTGGACATTTCTCTTAGAATACGGTTTGTTCACCGTGTTCATATTCTTTCCGAAGAAGGGCATAGTTCAGTGATCTGTCTCAAAGCCATTTCCGGCGTTCGTAGCGTGCGCCGGTTTAACCGCATTGCCCTCTCGCTCGTTCTTGCGCTGCTGGGAGCCGTGCTCCCGGCAGGGCTGGCTTCCGGAGCCGGTGCTGCCCTGCCTTTTCGGCCAATCGGGCAACTACGTGCTGTCTTTGACCGGTTGCCGCGCGCCCTCGTTTGTGACCGGACCCATGACCGGCAACAATCCTCCGCGACGGCGGTGACGCCATTGATCGATCTCTCGTCCCAAGGGGCGTGCTGCGCAATTGGAATTCCAGGATAGAATAAGGGCCTAATGTCCGGCATGTTGTTCGGGAAGACGGCCGTTATTACTGGTTCTACGCGAGGCATTGGCCGCGCGATGGCTCTGCGGTTCGCCGCGGAGGGCGCGAACGTGGTGGTTCACGGGACCGACGCCGCGCGAGCGCAAGCCACAGAGCAAGCCATTACGGACGCAGGCGGGCAGGCTGGGGTCTGCCTGGGCGATGTGGCCGACGACAGTTTCGGAGAAGAACTGGCGTCCTACGCAGTAGAGCGCTTCGGCACGATCGACATTTTCGTGGCCAACGCCGGTATGGCCGCGTTCGAACCTTTTATGGAGATGAGCGCCGCGAAGTTCCGGCGTTTTCTGGATGTCCACGTGACGGGAGCGTTCACTACATCGCAGGCTGCGGCGCGCCGCATGGTAGAGGCCGGCAATGGTGGGCGCATCTTGCATATGGCCAGCGTCTCCGGCCTCCACGCCATGTTCGGCTATGCGGCCTACTGCGCGGCGAAGAGCGCCGTCATGGCCCTGACCCGCGTCTCCGCCCTGGAACTGGCCGTTTATGGAATTACGGTGAATGCCATCGCGCCCGGCCCGGTGCAAAACGAAATGATGGACCAGTTGTGGGGCCAGGAGCGGCTGCGGGAACGCTGCCGCACCATTCCGGCCGGACGTCTCGCGCAGCCGGACGAGGTGGCAGGGCTTGCGGTGTTTCTCGCCTCTTCCGGCGCCTCCTACATCACCGGTCAGACACTGGTCCTCGATGGAGGCGCGACGGCCGCGGGGTTGTATACCCACGAGGTCTTCAAGCGGTCGGATCCTCCGGAAGAGTAGCGCAGCCGCGCGCCTGTTCCCAGGATCATGCGAATCTCAGAAGAGATAACGTTGGCCTGCAGCGCGGAAGGCTGCTCCGTCGAGAGTCGGTTCGAAATGAGAAACTGCCTCATACGTGGGCCGCTCTCTAGCGTTCGCGGCTCCGTGCTAGTGGCTCTGTGCTGCATCGACTGGTCGTCAAAGGAAGCTATTCCGAGTTCCCTCAACCCATGACACGAGCAAACAGACAGACCGGCATTCTGCTGATCGACTGCGACGACCGCAAGGGGTTGGTCGCGGCGATCGCCGAATTCCTCTATACCCGCAATGCCAACATTCTGCACGCCGACCAGCACCAGGATGAGGAGCACGGCCTCTTCCTCATGCGTGTGGAATGGGACCTGGAAGGCTTCGCGCTCGACGACGCCGGCTTCCGGAGGGAATTCGCGCCCGTAGCCGAACGATTCGGCATGCGGTGGAGAGTAGAGTACTCGCTTCACCCCGCCTCAGTGGCGATTCTGGTCTCCCAGTACACGCATTGCCTAGTCGATCTGCTGTACCTGCACCAGAGCGGCGAACTCTCCTGCCAGATTCCACTGGTAATCAGCAATCACCTGGACGCGCAGCCGATCACGGGGTTCTACGGGATTCCGTTTTACCACATCCCCGTGACCACGGCTACCAAACAGAAGGCGGAGAAAAAACAGAGCCGCTTACTGGAGGAGAGCGGCTGCGAGGTCATCGTACTGGCGCGCTATATGCAAGTGCTCTCGCCGGAGTTCGTGCAACGGTTTCCGGGGAGGATCATCAACGTACACCACTCGTTCCTGCCGGCCTTCAGCGGCGCGCGGCCCTATCACGCGGCGTTCCAGCGGGGAGTAAAACTCATCGGCGCCACCAGCCATTACGTGACCGAGGTGCTCGACGACGGGCCCATTATCGAGCAGGATGTAACTCGCGTCTCGCACCGCGATCAGTTGGCCGACATGGTGCAGAAGGGCCGCGACCTGGAGCGGGTGGTGCTGTCACGCGCTGTGCGCTGGCACCTGGAGCACCGGATCCTGCGCTACGCCAATAAGACTGTCGTGTTTGATTGACGAACTGCGTCCCGCCGCCCGCGCTGGCGTGAGCGCGGGGGATCGCGCTCACGCTCAACAACGACTCGCCGCGCCAGAGATCCTCCGTTTCACCACGGCGCGGGAGTCCACTCGACCGCAGAGCCAGGGAGACGTGCTCGACCCGCGGGTGCTGCTTACCGGTCGTAGCGCCAGTCATGGTCGCGGTCGTAGAACCCTTCGCGCTCATAGCCGCGCCCGTTCCGATCTTCGTAGCGGGCGTAGCGTAACGCCTCGCGCATGTGCTCCTCGACTTTATCCAACTCGCGGTTGAGCTTCTCCCATTCGTGCGGCGTGAGCCGTCCATGGTGGTCACGCCGCTCCTGATCGATGTGCCGCGAAACCTTGTCCATGTCCCGCTCCAGATGGGATGCGTCACGGGGTGTGATACGGCCGTGCTGGATGGCTTCGGCGATGCGGCGCTGCATGGAGTGCTGCCGGTCCTCGACGCTCTGGGCGGAGGCGGCGGTGACTGCAATGGCGAATCCCGCTATGGCAAGTGCTATGAGTCTGTTCATGGTCATTTTCCCTTCGTCCGCTTTCTGAATCCGCGGTTTCAGCCGCTGGCGGAGGGCCGATACCCTCCGCCGCTTGCATTGCTGTGGACGCGGCATCCCGCGGGGCGTATTCGAAGAACCGAGGGCATAGCACGAATTCGGAGGGGTAAGTAGCGGAATGGAGGGGGGCGCAATCAAAGCTGAGGCAAGTGTGCCCGGACTTGGGGGTCGCGTGCAGGAGCGTGGGATGGCCCGGGATGCCGCCGCTGGCGATGACAGTCGGATGCCACCTGGAAGAGCCGTGGCGCCAGCGATTTTCGCGCCGAAGAGGCAACGCACGGGGTGGACCCGTCGACGATAATCGGAATATGCGTGTCATCGCGGGCCTCTTGATTGCCGCTGCCCTTGCTTTCGCCCAGGACTGGAAAACGGTGACCGACCTGCCGGGAGTGTCGTGGGAAGGACTCTCCCCCGACCAGAAGCTGGCTGCCCTGAACGCCATCCGGGCGTTCGACTGCACTTGCGGATGCAACATGAAGGTGGCGCAGTGCCGCATCGAGGACCCGCCCTGCGGGCACAGCCGGGCGCTGGCCGCGATGGCAGTAGCGGCGGCGAAGCAGGGGAAGCCGGAGGCGGAGATCCGCCAGGTCCTCGAAGATTCGAGCCTCGCGAAAGCGGCCAAGCAGCGCAACCGGATTCTCCTGGATCCGGTGGAGATTCCGATCGCCGGCGCCCCCTCCAAAGGGCCGGCCGGGGCCAGAATAACCATCGTCGAATTCTCCGACTTTCAATGCCCGTATTGCGCCGTGGCCGTCGTCAAACTGAACCAACTGATGCAGGCCTATCCGCGCGACGTCCGGCTGGTCTTCAAGCAATTCCCCCTGGAAATCCACTCCACCGCCGAACTGGCGGCAGCGGCGGCGCTGGCCGCGCACGCACAGGGCAAGTTCTGGCCGCTGCACGACAAGATGTACGCCGGCTTCCGCCAGCTCAGCCGGGCAAACATGCTCGCGTGGGCCAAAGAACTGGGGTTGAACCCGATCCGGTTCGAGTCCGATATGGACTCCGCGAAAACCCATGCGGCCATCGAGCGCGACATGGACGACGGTGTGCGCGCGGGCGTGCAAGGAACGCCAACCGTGTTCGTGAACGGCAAGAAGTACCAGGGTTCGTTGAATCTCGACGCGTTCCGGACGGTGATCGATGCGGAGCTGAAGGGCCAGTAACGCGCGGGCCGATCCAGGCGAGTTTGAATCTTTGCGTCTGTCGTGACATAACCTGTCCATCTTTGGGGACGAGCTGGAGCTGAATCCAGCGCCCGCAGACGCAGCGGGGTCTGGAGACCCCATGTGGCTCTGGAGAGCCGCCCCACTTCATGGCATGACATTTGTCACCCTCGATTGGTGACATTCCGCACTGGTCCACGATCTCCGTCCCAAGCACGATGAGTGTGGAGGGAAGATATGGTGATCGCAGAACTACGGGGCGTGACGAAACACTACGGCGCGATAACGGCGCTCGACGGCATCAACCTGGAATGTTGCCGCGGGCAACTGCTCGCGCTGCTGGGACCAAATGGGGCGGGCAAGACAACAGCCGTGCGCTTGTTGCTCGGGCTAGCCCGGCCTGACTCCGGCCAGGTCCGGCTATTTGGCCGAGACTCGCGGGAACGCGAAGCGCGAGTCCGCGTCGGGGCAATGCTGCAGGTCGGCAAGGTGCCCGAGACACTGAGGGTACGCGAGCATATCGAACTATTCTCCAGCTACTACCCGAATCCTCTGCCGCTCAAGGAAACGGTGCGTGCCGCCGGACTGGAGGGTCTCGAGAACCGGCTGTTCGGAGCGTTGTCGGGCGGCCAGCGCCAGAGGGTGCTATTCGCGCTGGCAATCTGCGGCGCCCCGGATCTGCTGATTCTCGACGAGCCGACGGCGGGCCTCGACGTGGACAGCCGGCGCGGCCTGTGGCGGCACATCCGGCTGTTCATCGCGCACGGCGGCGGCGTGCTCCTGACCACGCACTACCTGGAGGAGGCCGATGCACTGGCAGACAGGATCGTAGTGCTGAATCACGGGCTGGTCGCGGCCGAGGGAACGCCCGCAGAGATCAAACAACGCGCCTCGCAACGCAAGATCCGCTGCCGCACGCGGCTCACCACGCGGGAAATCCAAGCTCTCGGCAACGCGGTTTCAGTGCGCTGCGACGGCGTGTTCACGGAGATGGTCGCGGCGGATTCCGACAGCCTTGTCCCGCGCCTGTTCCAGAGCGACCCCGGATTATCCGATCTCGAAGTCACTGGCGTCGGCCTGGAAGACGCGTTCCTGACAATCACTGAGAATGCAACGCCGGTGGAGGTACACCAATGATCCGTTCGACTCTGCTCGAAATGAAGTGCGAGTTTTTGGGGCTTCTACGGATGCCGCGTTACTCGGTCATGACCATCACGTTTCCCGCGATGTTTTACATCTTCTTCGGGATTGTCATCCGTCAGGGCAGCATCAGCGGCGTCAGCGCACCTACCTATTCGCTGACCATCATGGGCGTGATGGGGGTGATGTTCGCCTCGCTGATGGGACTCGGCGCGGGCATCGCTTCCGAGCGCGGTTTGGGCTGGCTGGAGGTGAAACGCGCCAGCCCGATGCCCAGCTTCGGCTGGTTTGCGGCCAAGCTGTCAACGGCCATGTTGTTCAGCGCGCTCGTGAGCTGCATTCTGTTCGCCCTCGGCGCGACACTCGGCGGCGTGCGCCTGGCTCCTGGCGAATGGCTCCTGCTGGGCTGCGCCTTCGTGCTGGGCTCGATTCCGTTCGCTACACTGGGGTTCGTGTTGGGCTATGTAGCCACATCCAATTCGGCTCCGGCGATAGTCAACATGATCGCCATGCCCATGGCGTTCCTCTCGGGCCTGTTCATTCCGGTGCAGTTCATGCCGAAGTTCGTGCAACACGTCGCACCGGCATTGCCGGCGTATCATCTGGCAAAAATAGCGCAGAGAATCGTAGGGATGGCGGGCTCCGACCCCGTTCTCTCGCACGTGTTCGCCCTGGTCGAATTCACCGTGTTATTCGCCTTGGCGGGATGGTATGTGTGGCGGCGGGAAGAAAGCAAAGTGCATGGCTGACGGCGACATCCTCAAAATCCGCAAGTATCCCTTTCTGCCCGCGGACTCGGAGCAGGGCTGGCTGCCCTACATGTGGCTGGTGTATCTGTTTATTTTCCTGGTGCCTGTGGTATTGTCGCCAGACTTCCGGGTCTGGTGGTTGACTGCCGGCACCATCGCTGTGTTCCTTCCGCTCTATTTCCGCGGCTATTGGGAACACGGCTGGCGCCAGTTCGCGCTGTCCGCGGCGATGTGCGTGCTCGCTATCGCCTGGGCTCGATGGAACACCGGCTCCTCAGTGTTCGTCGTGTTTGCGGTCGCGGCACTGGTGAACGACGACGACCAGCACGCCGCATGGCGCAGAATCGCGATTCTGACCGCAGGCATGGGACTCGCGAGCTGGCTGCTTGGGTTGCATCTCTGGTTCTGGCTGCCGGCGATTGGGTTCTCGCTATTTGTGGCGGCGTTCATTGCGGAGTCGCGTAAGCGGAACCGGCTCAACCGACGGCTGGGGCTGGCGGAGGAGGAAGTCAGCAGACTGGCACGCATCGCAGAGCGCGAGCGCATTGCGCGGGATCTGCATGACGTGTTGGGACACACGTTATCGCTGATCGTGCTGAAGTCCGAGCTGGCTTCGAAGCTCATCGAATCCGACCCGGTCCGCACGGCCGCCGAGATTCGCGACGTGGAACGGATCTCGCGCGAGGCTCTGACGGAGGTGCGCGCCGCCGTGGCCGGCTACCGCTCCGCCGGCCTCGAATCCGAACTGGCACACGCCGGTGAGGCGCTGCGCAGCGCAGGCATCGAGCTCGACTCGAATGTGGAACCCGTGACGATTTCGGCTTCCCAGGAGAGCGTGCTTGCGATGGCCATCCGCGAAGCCGTAACCAATATCGTGAGGCATGCGGGCGCGCGCTCCTGCCGGCTGACGCTGCGGCATCGCATGTCGAGTTGCGAGCTTGAAATCTCCGACGACGGCAAGGGCAGTGTGGCGCCCGACGGCTTCGGTATCATCGGAATGCGCGAGCGGGTGGAAGCCCTTGGCGGCACGCTCGAACGTGACGGATCAGAGGGCATGCGCCTGATACTCCGCCTGCCCGCCGCCGGACCCGCGGCCGCACTATGAGCATTCGCGTCATCATCGCCGAGGATCAGGCCATGGTGCTGGGCGCGCTCGCTGCCTTGCTGGATATCGAGAGTGACATCGAAGTCGTTGGGCAGGCGCGGGATGGGCAGCAGGCGCTGGAGCTGGCTTGTTCGCTACGTCCCGATGTCGTGCTGGCCGACATCGAGATGCCGCGCATGACCGGACTCGAACTCGCCGCGGAGTTGAAGCGGCAAAGCAAGCCTCCGCGCGTGATCATCCTGACGACCTTTGCCAGGGCAGGCTATCTGCGGCGGGCGCTTGAGTCTGGCGTCTCTGGTTATTTGTTGAAAGACTCCCCGTCGGCGCAGCTTGCGAACGCGATCCGTCGCGTACATACCGGGGGCCGCGTCCTCGACCCCGATCTCGCCGCCGCAGCCTGGACCGAACCCGACCCGCTAACCGATCGCGAGCGCCAGGTTCTGCGATTGGCCGCCGAAGGCGCGGCTGGCGCGGACATCGCCGAACGGTTGAACCTCTCCGAAGGCACAATCCGGAATTATCTCTCCGAAGCGATCAGCAAACTCGGCGCCGCCAATCGCACAGAGGCTGCGCGCATCGCCCGCCAAAAGGGCTGGCTCTGAGATTTACCGGACACATCCAGGTTTGAGCTTCACGCTCATGCCGGAAAAGAGCGCCGCGCGAGTGTGCCGTCAGGCTGGAGGCGTCCAGCGCATCTGGATGTACGGGCCGTTGACTGCGCCCGCGACGAAACCGAGTCGACGGTAAAGAGCTTGCGCGCGATTGAAATACTCGACGTGCAACTCTACTGGCAGGCCTAGGCCGGCCGCGCGTTCGAGGACGTCCCGAACCAGGCGCTCGCCGATGGCGCAACCGCGCCAGGCCGGCAGCAGGGCAATGTCCACAAGCACCAGCGCTTCGGGCCGCTGATGCAGGTAGAGGCGACCAATCGGGGTTTCTGCTGTTTGGATTACCAGGAACTCCGCGCCTTCGAAACAGGTCCGGTAATGGTGGTCCTGGAGGCGGAACTGCTCGCGCAGGAAGGCCTGCACCTCCGCCTCGGCCCAGCCGCTTTGAGCGAGTTCCTCCTGCCGCGTTGAGGCATAGACGACATAGAGGAACTCCCGGTCTTCCGGAGTTGCCGGACGGAGGCTGGTCTGAATGGGCGAGTAGGTCGGCAATCGCATCTTCGAACTTGTTCCCAGTGCGGCGTCGCGCATGAGTGTGAGCGCGACCAGGGGGTCGCGCGCGGACGTGGGCGTCCGCCCCACTTTCTAGCTTCGTGGGGGGAAGATGCCCGTCAGCGCGATGCAGTAATTGATGGCGATGTAGGGCTGCAGATTGTTGTGCGGCTGGTTCCCGCCGGCTGGCGCGAGAGCGTTCGCGCCCATGGCGACCGTGGGCGCGCCGGCGCCGTAGATCTTCGCCCGATTCGCCCCATCGGCCGACCAGGCGTCGCCCGCCGGCGAGTACGAATTGCCGGCGTCATGGACCGCCGCGGCCCCGTGGTTATGAGCGGCCAGTTGCGGCGCCGTCAGGGTCACGCTCTCGACGCCCTCCGTATCCCCAGGATTGTACGCTGACAGTCCGGGTCCTTGTCCGACGCCCACGACGACCCGCCCCTGCAGGTTCGGCAGCGCAAAGTTCGAAGTGCCGTTGCCGCCGTAGTAGGTCCCGATCAGCGAGAAGACAGCCGTGTACTGGGAGATGGGTAGAAGTTGGCCTTGGCATAGAGCCCAACCCGTCGGCGCGAAATTGTAGGGCAAAATGCGGACTTCGGCAAGAAAGGGTTCAGACATGCTTGGTCTCCTTTGGCCTTCAATTCTGCGAGGGGAAAATCCCGAATAGCGAAATGATGTAGTTCATCGCCAGCAACGGCTGCCGGTTCTCGTGAGGTTGCCCTCCGCCGCTCGTCGCGACAGTTCCCGCGGCGAGAGCAACCGCGGTCCCGCCGCTCGCCGCTTTGCGATAGGGCGCGGCCACGCCCGTGCCGTCCGTGGCCCAAAGCGCTCCGGCGGGGGACGATGTATTTCCATGCGCCGTGCTGGATTGCACTGCGTGGCTATGCGCCGGTAGTTCGGCGCTGGTCAGGGTCACAGACTCGCTGCCGCTGAGGGCTCCCATCACATAACCATTCCCTTGATGGATCGGGATACGGCCGCGCAGGTCGGGCAGTTTGAAAGTGTTGACACCGTCCCCGCCGTAGGTGGTCCCGAGCAGTGCGAAAAGTACTTCGAAGTTCGCAATCGAGAGGATCGACCCATCGCAGATGGCCCAGCCCTGGGGCGCGAAGTTACCGGCAAAGATCCGAATTTCTCCAACGTATGGATTCGACATAAGGCACCTCTAATTCCGCGAAGGGAAGATCCCTTGCAGGGCAATGCAAAAACTCACCGTCAGGTAGGGCATGTGATTGTCGTGCGCCTGAGACGAGCCGCCGTTCTGGATCAAGGTGGGCGCCATCGCTGGGCCCGCGGCCGCCGTCGAGCTATAGGTCTTCGTCGGGTGGGCCGCTCCATCCGGCGCGAAGGCGCTGCCCGCCGACGGCGCGGTTGCACTCCCCGACGCACTTGCCGCGTTGACCGTATGGGTGTGCTGCGGGATCTCGGTAAGGGCAAGTGTGTGAGCGGCTTCCCCGCCCGTTTGTCCCACGTTGTACGGCGAAAGACCAGGCCCGGACCCCGCACCGACTACGACGTTGCCCTGCAGGTTCGGCAACTGGAAATCGTTGATCCCGTTGCCGCCGAAAGTGGTGCCCAGCAGAGCGAACAGAGCTTGATTCTGGTTGATGGGCAGCGTCTGTCCATTACAGAACGTCCAGCCTTTGGGGGCGAAGTTGAATGACATGATTCGGATCTCGCCCAAGAACGGTTCAGACATACGAGTGTGCCTCCCTCCGAGAAATCAAGGAATCAATTAAACAAGGCTTCCAGCATGATCGCGTCCCGCGGAATCGATCCGTCGAGAACAGTGACAGCGCTGATGTACAGCCCGCCAGCCTCGAAATCCGCGCAGCGCAGGGTCTGCAGCCCAGGCCCGGGAAGCTGGTTTGCAACAGAACGAAACAGCAGCGAGAAGCCCTGTGCCCGTTTGCCGGGATTGGCCTCCGCCCAGCGCTGCCTCCATTCGGGCACCGGCGCAACGGTCACCCGAATGAGTTCCGCTTGCAACGAGAAACCCGGGACGGACTCGCTGGTAATGCTGAACAACCAGTTCAATTGCGCCTGGAAAAGCTCCGGCGTCAAATCCGGAATTGAATAGGTTTTGCAAGTCTTGACCATGGCGGGTTGTGTCATGCCAGCACCGGCGGAAGCGCCGCCGCGGATGTCACTCCGGGGAAGGTTCGCATCACGTCGCCGAAGCCCATCCCGTGCCAAGCGGCCAGCATCGCAAAGTAGGCGTCGCGAGAGAGACCCGGAACGAACACGCCTTGACCGGTGATGTCATCCGAGCCGCCGGGAGCGAGACTGGGGAAGCTGCCGTAGACTCTGCCGCCCGCCACCGAGCCGCCCAGAACGAACTGCAGCGATGCCCAGCCGTGGCCGGTACCGCCGCACGCGTTTTCCACGAGAGTGCGTCCGAACTCGGAGTCGGTGTAGACTGCGACGCGGGAACCAAACCCCGCGTTCTCAATGGCAGCCTGAAAGGCCGAGACTGCCCCGGCGAACTCACTCCAGGTGCGATCTGAGGCCGAAGCCTGGCTGGCGTGTGTGTCGAAACCGCCGAGCAGGGCCGAGTGAATTGCGCCGGAGGTCTTTCCCGAAGCGATCAATGCGAAGATCTGTTGAAGCTGCCGGCCGAGGCTCGTATCCGGAAACGAGACGCCGTGGCTGACGACGGATGAGGCCGAGCGAAGCAGGCTCGCCGCAGTCGAGCGGCGTTCCGCCGCGTCCATGCTTCTGGGGATCGCGCGCTTCGGCGCGACGGCTATGGGCGAGGATTGCGCGGGCGTTCTCGCCGACGGGAAATCGTAGAGCGCTCCGGAGGCGGCATCGACCCAGTCGGGCAGCAGGAACCCGCCGGGCAGAGCAGCCGCGCGCAGATCGGCATGCGTCATCGCCCCGGCTGGAGGCCGCCCGGGCAGCGCGGGCGAAAGTGATCCGACACCCGCAAAGAGAGCCAGCCGGCCCGCATCGTAGAGTTCGGCCAGAGGCGCAAGCGCCGAGTGGAATGAGATCGCCTGATCGCCGCGCCCGCTGGTAGCAATCCGGGACGCGGAGGAAAGAGCTGGGCGCAACCTGCTCCAGGCAGAAGAACCCGCGACGCTTTGCGGGACTGCCGCATCCCAGCCGTCCGCGCCGCCAATCAGGTGGATGCAAACCAGGGATCGCGCACCAGAACTGCCCGCGGCGCTCTGCGCATGGGCTTTCCGGTCGGAGAGAATCACAGCGGCTGTGCTGCCGGCGGCCCAAGTCACAAACCGGCGGCGGTTGGGAGAAAGATCAGATGGATCTGCCGACACAATTCGCTCCTCTAAACGAACCCGCATCTATCTCGTAGCTTGGCCCCAGACGAGATAGGAGACTGTGGGTGAGTGTAGCTTTGCGTCAAGTATTCAGTCAAGGAATATCGCAAGCGGTAATCGCGCCTGCCAGGGCATCAAAAGATAGCTTTGCTGACCCGAGGTGCCCCCATCATTCCCGAACATACTCGTAAAGATTCTTCTTGAAGATTGACCCCGGCGCTTTTACTCTTGTTCAAGGAAAGAACAGGAGGGGCGGTGTCTGATCACAGGCTGGGCAAAGTTATGACTACCTTACGCGGAGCGGCCGCGATTGCTTGCTGGTTCGCTCTGAGCGCCAGTCTCATGGCAACGCCGGTCATTCTGGGAGTGACGGCCGACAGCCAGTTGGTGCAGATCAACCCCTTGACCGGCGCGGCGTCCGGGGCCGTCACTCTGGACGGGAGCTACAATCCGTTGGGCATCGCCTGGGACGGGACGAGTCTCTACCTCTTCGGGCAGAATAACGGCGACTTGCGGCAGGTGACCAATCTCACGACTGGAACGACCAGCGAGGTAGCAACACCCCTGGCGGGCTTGCCGTCAACCGGCGGGTTCGTGCCCACCAAAGGCGACTTGACGTACTACGAAGGGAGTTTCTTCGTCGCGAGCACCGCGCTCGCCGATGGTTCCTTTGATCCCAATTACGGGAGCTTGTTCTCCATTGCGGACGCGGCAGGCTACGCCGCCGCGCAGGTGGATAGCGGAACGTTCCCGAAAGTGGGCGGCCTGGCGTTCGGTCCCGGCGGGGTGTTTTACGGCCTCGACCAGTTCGGCAACACGCTGTTCACGCTGAATGCCACTGCGGGCACATCGACGGCGAGCACGCCCCTCTCGGGGTTCGATCCGAGCGTGGACACGGTCGGCGGCCTGGTGTTCGGCTCGGACGGAACGCTGTACGCTGCGATCTCCGCCGATGGGGTCACATCCGAGTGGTTCAGCATCAACCCGAAGACGGGCGTGGCCACCGACATCGGCTCTATGGGTAATTACGACATCGTCGGGCTGGCGTTATTGGGCAGCCCGGTCGTAAACTCTGTCCCCGAGCCGGCCAGTTTTGTTTTGATCGGAACGGGCGCGCTGGTGCTGATGGTGCTGATGGGCCGGCGGCTGAAGGGCTAAGCAATTATTGTCGTGCAGGCTGCTGGAATAGGCCAGACACAACCGCTCCCTTACGGTCGCTGCTCTGTTTCGAGATCGCGGCGCCGGCCCGATTACTTGGCATGCAGGCGGTACGTCAGCCCAACCACGGCGGAGAACGGATAGCCCGGCGTGCCATGAATCCGGGCAACGGCGGGCGCGTCAGGCGCGACACGCGACACCAAGTAGTTCTGTGTCTCGTAATAGTTCTTATTCAACAGGTTGTCGAAGCTCAGGCCGAACTCCACGCCATGCCGTAACTGGCGGGCGAGACTCAGATCCCAGACCGTGCTGCCGGTGGCGACAATGGACGGATCGTCGCCGTCCAGACGGTAGTGATTGATAGCGCGCATGCGCAGCGACGCGCTCCAACCCCGCCAGGATGTCAAAGTCAGGGCCGCGTTGGCCGTCATGTGCGGCGCGCTGTCCACGTACACGCGATGATCGCCGCCGAGATAGAACGCGTTCCCGATCTTAGTGAGGCCGCCGTTCAGCGACAGGTGATGGGTGATTTCGAGCGATGTCTTGGCCTCATAGCCGTAGGAGCGGCTCGGGCCCTTGAACTCGAACGTGCCATCGTCGGGGATGTAGACCATCTCGTTGGAGTGGTCGATCATAAACGCGTCGGTGCTCACGGAGACGCGCCCGAACTTCGACGAAGCCCCCACCTGATAGAAGTCCGTGGTGGCGACGCGCTGCTGGTCGGGCCGTTGCACGATGCCGCGCGCATCCACACTATTGATGCCGCGGCCATAGTTCGCGTAGAGCGTGAGTGGAAACTTGCGGAGCGGAGTGAACGCAACACCGCCTTTCGGTTGCCAGCGGCCCGCCGATTCCACGCCGCCCGAGAGCGGATTTACGAAATCCTTGACGTCCCAGCGGAAGGCGTCGAAGCGCAACCCGCCGGTAAGGATCAGACGGCCGTTGAGGAAGCTCAAACTCTCCTGCACGTACGCCGCTCCATTGGTGATACGGGCGTCCGCGCGGGTGGTCACACCCAGCGGGTCGCGTCCCTCGCGCGGGTAGAGCCCGACATTGACCTGATCATCGTGATCATTGCCGCCTGCGGTCAGCAGCGCGGTGACCGGTCCGAGCCGGTCGGCGTGGGTGTATTGCACCGTCGCTCCCTCGGTGAGCCGTGAATCGTGCTGCTGAATGCCGTCGCCGTGTACCGGGTCGTTCAAGAAGAAAGTGAAATTCGAGTAAAGATCGAAAAGATTCCGCGACAGGAAGCCGTCGGCGCGCAGCACGTCGCCGTTGGTGAAGGACTTGATGTAATATGTCGAGGCGGTGCCTAGCCAGACTTTGCCGCCGTCGCTCGGGTCGATGTATCCGTAGCGGTCAAGCAGGCCCTCGGCGACCAGGTCGAGCGGGATCTGGCCCGATGAGTAAAAGTCGTTCCGGCCGTAAAGCAGGCGGAAGCCGAGCTTCTGGCGGCCGGGCAGCGTGGTCGAGTAGTTGCCGTTGACGTTGTCGCGCCGGTAGCGGCCGGGGTTGAGGAACGGGCCGTCAGTATAACTGCCTTCGTAAGCAAGGTAGGAATCGACGCTTTGCACATCCGGGCTGTACGCCGTGAAGCCGCGCCAGGTATCAAAATTGCCACCCTGAAAGCGGGCCGTCAGCTCCTCGGGAAGGGATTCGCGCTGGCGGATTTGCACCACCCCGAGACCGCTGAAATCGCCATACTCGGCGCTGAAAGGCCCGTTGATAATGTTGACCTCGCCAATCAACTCCGGGCTGAGCGCCTTGAGCGCTCCGAGGTAGCCCTGCCCATGGCCCTGCGTGCCCTGGTTCTGCTGCACGTCGTCGACCATCACCTTCAGGCCGCCGTTCACGCCGCCATGATCCAGGTTGAAACCGAAGCGCCTTATTTCCAATGACTTGCCGCCACCCTCGTGCTGCCCGGCGTTGATGCCGGCATCCATTTGCTGCAGCATCTGGTCATCGCGCGTGAACAGCGTCTTATTGAAGACTTCCGCGTTGCGCATGTCGATGGCGGGCTCCAGCGTTCGGTCTGAGATCACCATGGAGACGCTTTGGCCAGCCACCTGGGAGAAATGCAATTCCACGCGGACCGTCTCGTCCACGTCCAGATCGACTGTCGTCACGGCCGGGTGGAAGCCCAGGGACTCGGCAGTCAGGTTGTACTGACCCGCGACGAGCCGGTCGACCGCGAAATGCCCTTCGTCGTCCGTCGTAACTTCCCGCTGAACGCCTCCGAAGTGGCCGGAGAGGCGAACATCGGCGTTGGGAACAGCTTTTCCCTGCGGATCGGTGACTCTGCCCTCCAGTCGGCTGGAGGCCCGGTCCGCCGCCGGATTGCCGACACTAGCCGATGCAAGAAGGGCGAGGCTAAGCGCCAGCGCAACGGGGGCGGTGAGCGTTCTGGTTTGGCGGGGCGCGAGCACGGTGAAACTCTATTCGTATCACGTTTCTATTGTTCGTGCTACACATTTCTGCCGGCTCCGACCGGCAAGGCCGGCCCTTGATGGGCTGTCGATTGCGTTACGGAAGGGGCGGCCGTTCGGATTGGCGAAGCGTCCAACCGGGTGTTCCCGCCGACCCCGACTTGACGACTTATGTATTCTTAGGGTGGAGATCGGATCCGGAGGGGCCAAACCGCCGGTTTGCCGAACCTATCCTTTATCTAGTAGTCTGAAACCGTCCTTATGCCGAAATCCCTAGTCATCGTCGAATCGCCCGCGAAAGCGAAGACGATTGGCAAATACCTGGGCAAGAACTTCGTGGTCAAAGCCAGCTTGGGCCACGTCAAGGATCTGCCAAAGAACGACATCGCCGTAGACGTCGAGCACGACTTCCGCCCCACCTACGTGGTGATTGAGGGCAAGAAGAAGCTGATCGACGAGCTGAAACGCGCCGCCAAAGAGTCTGACGCCGTCTACCTCGCAGCCGATCCGGACCGCGAAGGCGAGGCGATCTGCTTCCACCTTGAGGAAGAGCTGCGCTCGAAGAAGGCCGGCGGCCCTGAGTTCTTCCGGGTCACCTTCAACGAGATCACTGCCGCGGCCGTGAAGCGGGCCTTCGAGCATCCGCGCCAGGTGAACGTGGCGCTGGTGGATGCCCAGCAGACGCGCAGGATCCTGGACCGTCTGGTCGGCTATAAGATTTCTCCGCTGCTGTGGGATAAGGTCCGGCGCGGACTCTCGGCAGGCCGTGTCCAGACAGTGGCTCTGCGGCTGATCGTCGAGCGGGAACGCGAGATCAAGGCCTTCGCCAGGCAGGAGTACTGGTCGATCGAAGTCCACCTGAACGCGAAGAAGGCTCCGGTCCTGAAGACGAATGTCGCCAAGCGCAATGGCGAGAATCTGTCGGTCACAGACGAGGCGGGCTCCCAGGCCGTTGTGCAGGCGCTCGATGGCAGCGAGTACAAGGTTCAATCGGTCGGGACGAAAGAGAAGCGGCGCAATCCGGTGCCGCCATTCATCACTTCAACCTTGCAGCAGGAGGCGGCGCGCAAGATCCGCTTCAGCGTGAAGCGCACGATGGGACTGGCCCAGCGGTTGTACGAGGGCATCGAACTCGGCAAAGAGGGCTCGGTCGGACTCATCACTTACATGCGTACCGATTCGACGCGCGTCTCCGACGACGCGATCGCGGATGCGCGCAAGCTGATCGGCGAGCGTTTTGGCGAGCAGTACCTGCCGGCCACGCCGAATGTCTACAAGACCAAGAAGCAGGCGCAGGACGCCCACGAAGCCATCCGTCCGACGTCGGTGCAACACACACCCGATGAAATTGCGAAGTACCTGAGCGAGGACGAACTCAAGCTCTACCGGATCATCTGGATGCGCTTCGTCGCCTCCCAGATGACGCCGGCGGTCTTCGACCAGACGACCATCGAGGTGACGGCCAAAGGCAGCGACAGCGCTGAATACCTGCTGCGCGCGACGGGTTCGGTGCCCAAGTTCGACGGCTTCCAGGCCGTTTACGAAGAAGGCAAGGACCAGAAGGACGAAGAAGACGACGAGCTGAAGAACCGGCTGCCGCAAGTGAGCGAAGGCGAACTGCTGAAGTTCAAGTCGATCCTCCCCGAGCAGCACTTCACCGAGCCGCCGCCGCGCTTCACCGAAGCGACGCTGGTGAAGGAACTCGAAGCCGATGGCATCGGACGCCCGTCCACCTACGCTTCCATTCTCTCGACCATCCAGGAGCGGGAGTATGTCAAGAAAGAGGGCGGCAAGTTCAACCCCACCGACCTGGGCATGATCGTCACCGATCTGCTGGTCGAGAGCTTCAACGACATCTTCGACGTCAACTACACGGCGCGCCTGGAAGGGCAGCTAGACGACGTGGAAGACGGCACCATCGCCTGGACCGACGCGATGGCCGAGTTCTACAAGAGATTCGAGAAGGATCTTGAAGAGGCCGGCCGTTCGATGCGCGACGTGAAGCGCACCGAGATTGCGACCGATCAGACTTGCGACCGCTGCGGCAAGCCCATGGTGATCAAGTGGGGCAAGCACGGATACTTCCTCGCCTGCACCGGCTACCCGGAATGCACGAACACGCGGGAAACGACGCTGGTAGCCGACGAGATCGGCGACGGCGAGAACCCGGTGGAAATCGCGGAGCAGGACGCCGAGGAGTATTGCGAGAACTGCGGACGGCCGATGGTGCTCAAGAAAGGGCGCTTCGGCACGTTCTACGCCTGCTCGGGCTACCCCGACTGCAAGACGACCAAACAGATTGGCGGGACGCAGCGCAAGCCGGACGTGCTGCTGGAAGAAAAATGCCCGCTTTGCGACCACCAGCTTGCAATCAAGTCGGGCCGGTTCGGTGAATTCACGGCCTGCTCGAACTATCCGACCTGCAAGTACGTGCTCCAGAAGACGACCGGCGTGCCCTGCCCGAAGTGCGGCACCGGCGAGCTGGCCGAGCGGCGTTCCAAGCGCGGCAAGACGTTCTACGGGTGCAACCGGTATCCCGAGTGCGACTTCGTGGCCTGGTCGAAGCCGCTGGCCGAAGCCTGCCCGAACTGCGGGTCGACGTACCTGCTCGAAAAGTTCCTGAAGTCCGGCCACTTCGCGGAGTGCCCGAATAAGGAATGCAAGTACCGCAAGGAGCTTGAACCGGTCGAGCTGGCCAGAGCCACTTCGTAAGCGCGGATGACTCCCGCTCACCGACAGAATCAGCGCTCCCTCGAGCGTGCCTCTTCACTTATGTTGACGATCTGACGTACTAACACGTCCGGATTATGGTACACCTGAAAGACATGTTTCAGGTGAAGAGGAGCGCACCTGTGGCGGACGTTGTTGTAATCGGTTCCGGCGCGGGCGGCGGAACGGTTGCTCATGTCCTCGCCAATCTGGGCGTCAACGTAACACTGCTGGAAGCGGGGCCGATGCTCCACCCCGCCCAGGATTTCAAGGAACACAAGACCCCGGCGGACTACGCTCATCGCGGCGCTGGAGAACACGGCGAGACCTACACCGGCCGCAAGGATTTCGGATTCTTCGGGGCGCCCAACTGTTTCTCCGAGATTGACGAAGAGCCCTATACGGTCGCCGAGGGCAGCCGGTTCCGCTGGTACCGCTCGCGCATCGTGGGCGGGCGGACGAACCACTACGGACGCATTTCCCTGCGCTTCGCCGACTACGACTTCAAGCCGCATTCGCGCGACGGGCTCGGCTTCGATTGGCCGATTACCTACGACGAAGTCGCGCCCTACTACGACAAAGCCGAAGGCTTCATGGGCATCTGCGGCACGAAAGAGGGCATCCGCAGCGCGCCGGACGGCAACTTTCTGCCCGCGCCCGCGCCACGGGTACACGAAGTCCTGATGCAGAAGGCGTGCATCACGCTGGAGATTCCCTGCATTCCCTCGCGCATGGCCGTGCTGACCAAGCCGCTGAACGGTCGCGCCCCGTGCCATTACTGCGGCGAGTGCGGCCGGGGCTGCGTCACGGCTTCGAACTACTCCTCCAGCCAGGTGCAGGTCTTCCCCGCCCTCAAAACCGGACGTCTCAAGCTGATTACCGGCGCCATGGCGCGTGAAATCCTGACCGATGAAAACGGGCAGGCGCGGGCCGTGAGCTACGTAGATAAGGCGACGCGCGAGGAGCGGCAGGTGCGCTGCCGCGTGGTGGTGCTGGCCGCGAGCGCGTGCGAGTCGGCGCGCCTGCTGCTCAACTCCAAAGCGCCCGGACACTCGAACGGCCTCGCCAATTCCTCGGGCGTCGTCGGCCGCTATCTCACCGATACCGTAGGCTACGGCCTGGGCGGCCAGGTCCCCGCCTTGGAGGGGATGCCCAAATACAACGACGACGGCTACGGCGGCGGTCACGTCTACATGCCCTGGTGGCTCTGGGACCGGCAGAAGGAATTCCCGCGCGGCTATCACATCGAGGTCGGCGGCGGATACGGCATGCCCGAGATCGGCAGCTTCCACGGCGTCTGCTCCCGTCATGAAGGCTATGGCCAGAGTCTCAAAGACGCCGCGCTGAGGAGCTACGGCTGCAGCGTGGGCTTCGCCGGACGCGGCGAGATGATCCCGAACGAGAATTCGTTTTGCAATCTCGATCCAGTCAAAGTGGATCGCTGGGGCACGCCCGTCCTGCGTTTCCACTTTGAGTGGAGCGAGCACGAACTGAAAATGGTGCGGCACATGCACGACACGTTCGCCTCGATTATCGAGGCCATGGGCGGCCGCGTCGATGGTCCGCGCGACCTGAACAGCGAGGCGGAAGCCATCTCCGAACCGGGCGCCATCATCCACGAGTTGGGCACGGCACGCATGGGCGGCGATCCGCGAAGTTCGGCACTTAATAAATACAGCCAGGCGCACGACTGCAAGAACCTGTTTGTCGCCGACGCCGCTCCGTTCGTTTCTAATCCCGATAAGAATCCGACGCTGACCATCGTCGCATTGGCGTGGCGCGCCGCCGAGTATATGGCCGAAGAGATGAGAAAAGGGAACCTGTAGTCCATGCCCAATCCGTTTCCAAGGAGAACTTTGCTGCAGTCTGTAGCCGCCGTCGCCGCCGGAGCGGGACGCATGAGCGCGCAGGATGCAAGCCACGTCCATCACCAGGCAGTCCAGACAGCCGTGAAGAGCGGAGGCGCGTACCGGCCACAGCTTCTGAGCGAGCACGAATACAAAACGGTACGCCAGCTTGCGGACCTCATCATTCCGCCCGAACCCGGAGAGCCCGGAGGCGCGGGAGCGGGTGCGGCGGAGTTCATCGACCTGCTGGCCGCGAACAACGAGAAGCTGAAACAGATCTGGCTCAGCGGGCTCGGCTGGCTCGATCACGAATCGCGCAGGCGCGGCGGGCAGAGCTTCGTCGATGCGACGCCGGCGGTGCGCCAGCAGATCCTGGCTGACATTTCATACCGTAAGAACTCGACGCCCGAGCTCGCGCCTGGCATCCAATTCTTCGAGTGGGCGCGGAGGATGGTGGTGGACGCCTACTTCACCTCGCCCGCTGGCGTGAAGGCTCTCGGCTTTGTTGGCAACACCGGCATGGCTCAGTTCCAGGTACCCAAAGCGTCACTCGATTACGCGCTCGCGCGGAGCCCGTTCAAACAGATCTGAGCGAACCAGCGCATCGAGCTGCTCGGACGGAGCCGCGACCGTCAGGGAACGGTGGTATCCCGATTGCCGCTCTTTGGCCTTTGATGCTCTGTGCCAGGAGACCCTGCGGCCATGCGCTTTTCACCGTTGGGGCGCCGCCGGTCATGGAATGAACTGCGCAGCATTTGTCTGCGCTTGTTAAGAAACCGCCCTACTTCCCTGGTTTTGAGCCGATAAGATCCATATGGCAGACCTCTCGATTCCCAGCCAGGGCATGACACGGGCGTCGGCCGATTTTGACCGTGCGGCCTCAAAGCTCGCCCGCGCTCCCAGCTCCACCGCGCAGACGGGGTTTCCGCAGGACACAGTCGAGCTGAGCACAAGCACGGTCGATCTTCTACAGGCAAAGAGCGACGTTGAAGCCAACACCAGAACCTTTCGCATTTCAGATGAGATGAACAGAACCGTCCTGGACATGGTCGGCTGAACCGGCAACAGAACAGACTCGGTCCTATGGTCATCGGGCACGCCCAATCGTGCTGTTACTGAGGTTCGCTGAGTTCCAAAGTCAGGTTCAGAAACCCGTTCGCTTCGATCTCAACCGTTTTGCCCGTTGTCATCGCTCGCTGCACGGCTGAGGTCGGGACGCCCAAAGCGCGCACGGCCAGCACGCGGTACTCGCCTAGTGCAAGACCGTTGATCTGGAACCTGCCCGTGTCATCCCCATGCACCCACGTCCAGTCGGACGCTACATTGTCCTTGGCTGGCGGCCACTTTCGCACGAACACAAACGGGCGGCTCACTGCCTGATCGCCGCTCATAACCGAGCCGCCGATCGTGCCCGGGTTGTCGCCGGCAACAATCGTGAGTGCGTGCGTAAGCGCTCCGCCGTCGAGCGGCACGATATCCCCGCTCAGCGGAATGCCATTGTGGCGGAGCTCTTTCACGTAGTGCCCCGGCCCAAGCCCGGAGATACGTACGATTTGCCCGAGAGGCCGCACGTCCGCAATCCGGAACTTGCCGTCCGCGCCCGGTACGGCGGGCGGGGGATCGTCGGGGTATCCGGAAAAATCCACTGGACCCAGCGAGACCTTGACCTTGGTATAGTCCGGCAGGCGCGCGCCGGCGTCCACCACCAACGCACCATCCACGGCGACTCCCAGTTTCAAGGAAGCATCGATCTCAATATTCTCGCCCTCGATCGAAAACGCGACCGATGCCGTACCGCGGCTTTCCCGGGGCCGGTCGTCCAGGCTGAAGAGCAGGCGATAGTCGCCGGGGGCGAACCCCGCAATCAGGAGGTCCTTGCCGCAAGACGCGTTCGGAAGCACCCCGAACGACGCGCTCCATTGCGTTAACGTGACTGCTGAGACTCGCACTTCCTCTCCCGGCTCGCAGTTCGAAACTGGCAGGTGCGCGAGCACGCGATAGTACGGCGCCTTTTTCACTGCGAGCTGTCCGATATTGACCGTCGCGCCGGAACTCACCGGGACCGGCAGAACGGACTCCTGGCCGTGGCCTCCCGGCCAGTACGTGCGCTCAATATCCTGGTCTACCGCCTTCACATCTTTGTCGGTGAACTTGGTCAGGACGCGCTTTGCCGCTTCGATCTGCGGGCCGATCTCCACTGCGTACTCATTCGGCGGAAGGCCTGTCAGAACGAACACGCCGCTGGCATCGGTCTTCGCGGATGAGCCGCCCATGGGCCACAACTGGCCGTACCTGTTCGCCCGCTTCGCGCTCAACCGGATACCGGCAAGCGGCGTACCCGTATCCTCATCGACCACGCGTCCGGTGATTCGCGCCGGGCGCGCCAGGAATAGCCGCACGTCCATCGACCGCTTTTCCGTCGTCAGTTTCACCTCGGCATACTCGGGCGCACCGCCGAACCCGCCGCCAATGTAGCCCTCTTTCCGCGCCTCCACGCGGTACGAGCCTGGCTTGTCGAGCGCCACCACGAACGCGCCACGAGAATCGGTCCGGATCTTTCTCGCTGGGTCGTTCTTCCAGCCGCCGTTGAGAAGTACCGGGCCGGGCTCCTGTGTCGAAAAGGAGATCTCCGCTTCCGCCACAGGCTGATTGATCCCGGGCTCTAACACGACGCCGCGTATCTCTGTACGAACCGGAGACGCTTCCGCGTTACGCTGTGGCGCGGCAAATGCAACTGATGCGACGACGGCAACCGACAGCAGCATGCGCCCAGTGGCCGGCCACAGTTTATGATCGACGCCCGGGCGTTGAGGTGCATTCGCCATCAGCTCCGCCAATGCTGGCCTCCAATACCCGCTTACCCCGCATTGCGTTGGGGCCTGAAGAGTTCGGTCCAATTATATGCCAGCGCGTTTACGACAACGCCCGTTGGCCGCGGCGACTGTATATTTGCTTTCACTCGCTTGTTATCAAATCCTGTTGAGAGGAAACCGCCCGGTCGGCCACCCATTCTTCAGTGGGCCGACTCATGCGTGCTATCGCTATTCTCCTTCTCTTTGCCGCTCCGGCATTTCCCCAGCAGACCCAGACGCCTCCGCCCGAGTTGGAGCGTGTGGAGCGGACGCTCCAGACGCTGGCCGACCTGAAGACGAAGGTGGCCGCCATCTCGGCTCAAATCGATCAGTTGATCACGGAACTGAGCGAACAGAAGGGCGCGATTCAGAACCGCAAGCCTGCGGCGTTTGGCGGAATCGTCGAAGTGAGTGGAGTCTCCGCCGATCCATCCAGGCCCAAGGCCGCCCGCTGCGGAGCCATCACGGCCAAGGGGGAGCGCTGCACGCGCCCCGCGGTCCCGGGCAGCCGCTATTGCCGGCAGCACCAGACGGCGCACCAATAGCCATGCAGCTCGTTTGGTTAAAATTGGTGCAAATACTGGTTGCAATTATTCATTGATCGGGTTAAGATCTGATCAGGTTTACAGATCCCTATAGCGACGAAGCATCACAAGAATCCAAGTACAACTCAACAACGAGTATCCACACGACACGATTCACGAGCACATTCGCCTAAGAGAGAACCCAACGGAGACACAAACAAATGAGCCAACTATCGAGATGGAAGACAAAAAGGCGGCCGACGCCAGACTCCGTTCTGCCCTGATTTGTTCGACTGAACCTCGGGGTTGAGAAATCGGATTCTAATTTCAATCGTCCGGCCGAAACAAACGCATGCCATACCTACCTGTGCGCATTGGTCGGCGCAAGGTGAGACCGCTCGTAGGTGAACCGTTCACCAATGAGGACATCCAGCTTTCATACGATGCAAATATCGAACCCAGGTCAAAGGCGCGAGTCACCGCGATCATCGCGGTGTCATTGATTACCTTTTATGGAATCTACATAGCGCACGAGTGGCATGAGGGCCACTCTTTCGACAAAATCGGTCAGTTCCTGGAAACCGCCATCGTGGCATTCATCGGCTGGAGTGTTGGCAAAGCTTCGGGCGGGCACGGTTCGAGCCCATAGCGGGCGCATAAGCTACTGATTCCATGAATGAACTCAAACGGAAAACAAGAATCTCACTGGATCTGAGCCGCGTCGCTTTCGACCGCCTCAGCAACCTGGAAACGCTCGTGGACGCCGACAGCAAAGCCGACCTGATTCGTGATGCCTTACGCCTGTACGAGTACCTTGTGAAGCAGTCGCTCCGGGGTTCTCGCATCCAGTGCGTGTCGCAAGAGGGCGTTGTCACGGAAGTCTTCGCGACCTCGCTGCCGACACCTGCCAACGAAGAGGCACTGGCCAGCTAACCCCTTGCGTCGTCGGTGCATAAACAGCGGGCACAGCCGACCGTCCAGTCCGCGCCCCGTCGCGTTCGCCCAACAGCACGCCTCAGTAGAGGAACAGCCTGTGACGCGCCCGGCGCTCACCGCCCGCCGTAGTTGTTCTCGTAATAGCTCTGATACTCGCCGGATTTCACGCGCCCGATCCATTCGCGATTCTCGCGGTACCACTGAATGGTCTGCGCCAGGCCCTGCTCGAACGGAACCTCGGCATGCCAGCCCGTCGCCTTTTCGATCTTCTCCGTGGTGATGGCGTAGCGCCGGTCGTGCCCCGGCCGGTCGGTGACCGTGGTCATCAGGCTTAGAGGTTTGCCGAGTTGCGCCAGAATCAGCTCCACCACTTCGCGGTTGGGCAGTGCGCGGGAACCGCCGATATTGTAGATCTCGCCCACCTCGCCACGGTTGAGTGCGGCCCAGATCGCCCGGCAGTGATCCTCGACGAACAGCCAGTCGCGGATCTGCATCCCGTCGCCATAGATCGGCAGCGGCTTGTCGTCCATGGCGTTGGAGATCATCAGTGGGATTAGTTTCTCGGGGAACTGGAACGGGCCATAGTTGTTCGAAGCGCGAGTCACCACCACCGGCAGCTTGAACGTCGTTACGTAAGAGAGCGCCAGCAAGTCCGAGCCGGCTTTGGAGGCCGAATAAGGACTCGACGGCTTCAGCATGTAGGATTCGTCCGCGTCGTCCGGTTCGTCGATCGAGCCGTAGACTTCGTCCGTGGAAACGTGCAGGAAGCGCGGCGTTTTCAAGGCTCGCGCCGCTTCAAGCATGGCAAAAGTCCCGCGCACATTCGTCTCCACGAACGCCGCAGGCCCCAGAATCGAGCGGTCCACGTGAGATTCCGCCGCAAAGTGCACGATCGCGTCGGGACGTTCTTCTTCGAGCACCAGCCGCACCAGCGCGGCGTCGCAGATATCGCCGTGGACGAAGCGGTAGCCGGGATCTTTCTCGATGGAAGTCAGGTTTTCGAGGTTGCCCGCGTAGGTGAGCTTGTCCAGATTGATGAGGCGCGTTGCCCAGCGGTTCTTCACAGCCAGCCGCACGAAGGCGCTGCCGATGAAGCCGGCGCCGCCAGTCACCAGCAGCTTCATTTGTGTTGCAGCTCCCAGTCGTAGTTGATCCCCGCGGAGTTGTGAGGAATGCGGCCCTCGTCCTTCGGGTTATACAACCGGTCGGTCAGGTAAACCAGCATCGCCGGCGTCGTTCCGATGACTTTGTACCCGTGCGCGACTCCCGGGGGAATCAGCAACTGCCACGAACGCAATTGCCCGATGTAGAAAGTGTTCTTGACCCCGTAGGTCGGCGAAGCCGGCCGCAAGTCCGCCAGGGCGACCTGAAACAACCCTTGCACCACGGCCCAGACGTCGGTCTGGTGCTTGTGCAGATGGAAAGCCTTGATCGCGCCAGGATAGGTCAACGCGGCGCTCACCTGCGTCGTGGCGGCCGGGTATTGATCGACCAGACCCTGGCCGAAGCGCGCCACCTCCAGGAAATAGCCGCGGTCGTCGGGCCACAGCGCGATCGGTTGAACGCGAACGCCCGCGATCAGATCGGGAGAGTCGGCCTTGAGAATCACCTTGCCGATCCCGCGCTCGCAATTGGGGATTTTGATTTCGGAGAGAGCTTCTTCACTCATTGGATTCCGCCTTGCTGTCCTTCGCCACCAAATTGCTGGCACGCAACAGAGAGCTGAAAGTTCCCGCGTCAGTCCACCATCCGTCCAGGAACGAGTAAGTCATCGTGCCTTCTTTGATGTAGGCGTTGTTCACATCGGTGATTTCGAGTTCGCCGCGCGCCGATGGCTTCAACACACGCGTCTTCTCGAAGACCGTCGAGTCATACATATAGATACCCGTGACCGCGTAGTTGGAAGACGGGTTCTTGGGCTTCTCCACAATGTTGACGACTCTCTCATCCAGAATTTCCGCGACGCCGAAACGCTCCGGGTCGTCCACTTCCTTGAGCAGAATCTTCGCGCCGCATTCCTGCAGCCGGAAATCTTCCACCGCCGCCGAAATGTCCTTTTCGATGATGTTGTCGCCGAGGATCACACAGACCTTCTCGCCCTCGACGAAGTCCTCCGCCAGCTTGAGCGCGTCCGCGATGCCGCCCTCGCCTTCCTGATACGTGTAACCGACCAGGGACAGCCCGAATTCCTTCCCGTTCCCAAGCAGTTGGAGGAAGTCGCCGGCGTGATTGCCGCCGGTCACAATCAGAATGTCCCGGATGCCCGCGTCCACCAGAGTCTGGACGGGGTAGTAAATCATCGGCTTGTTGTAAACCGGTAACAGGTGTTTGTTAGTGATCTTGGTCAGCGGGTAGAGACGGGATCCCTTGCCGCCGGCGAGGACTATACCCTTCATGGCCCCTCCGGTGAGAGCTTAGCATGATACACTTTTTCGCGTGAAACTCTATCGCTGGAATGACATAGCAGAAGAGCATCTGAATGCCTCGCTCGGACGCCGGGTCGTGCACACGGACCGTCTCACCATTGCGCGGCTGAACTTGAAACAAGGTTGCGTGGTCCCGAACCACTGGCATGAAAACGAGCAGGTATGTACGGTCGAGCAGGGCAGACTACAGTTCGTTTACCCCGGCGGAGTGATCGAGGTCGGCGCTGGTGAGTCGCTGGAGATTCCCTCCGGCGTGCCGCACGAGGTGATCGCGCTCGAAGACTCGGTCGCGCTCGACATCTTCGCGCCGCGCCGCGAAGATTGGATCCGAGGCGACGACTCTTACTTGCGGCGGTGAAGAGGTAAGGCGATCCGCTCGACGCGCTCCCCCGTCACGGCCAGCACCTTGCCGTTGACGCGGAACAGCGCCAGCACGGGTGCGCCCGTCCATAGCTTCGACATGGTCCAAGCCCCATCAACAGCCCTGTATAGGCGTACTCCGTCCTCGGCGCCAACGAGCACGCGCGGCCACTCGCCTTGTTCCGCCTCCAGCACCAGCAGCGCGCGCGGATGATCCGGAGCCGGTTCGATCATCCGTGCCGGCCAGGCCTGCTTCTCGTCATCGGGCCGTTCCAGCAGCGCGAACCGGGCCGGCGCGCCCTCGCTCTCGGCCCACAGCAGATCCGGCTTCGCACGGCCGGGCCTTTGATAAACGGCCTGCCGCGCCAGCGCGGAGTCCGGCTTATCGAAGAACGTGTTCATGTTGAACAGGCGCCAGGGCAGTTCCCACTTCCCTGGGTTGCGCATCCAGTAGTTGCCGACGAACAGATCCGTGAGCCCGTCGCCGTCCACGTCGAAGCTCAGCAGGCCGCCTTGCTTCGACGCGGTGTAGATCGAGTAGATCTCGCTGTACTCCCACTTGCCGTCGCGCAGCTTGGGGTACTCGTACAGGCGCAACTGCGCGTTGAAGTGCGGGATCAGGACGCCCTTGTGTCCGTCGAATTCGAACGGCAGGCAGTCGCGAAACTCGGTCTCGCGCTCGATGATGCGCGGCTCCCATTTTGGCGCGCGCAGCCAGAGAAACGCTCCGCTGCCGGCGCGCTCCTGCACCATCAGATCGTCCCGCCCGTCGCCATCGACGTCGGCGGCGCATCCGCCCGGACCGAAGTCCGTGCCCGTCTTCAAAACAGTGGGTGAGCCTCCGGCGAGCGGCCAGAACTTCAGTTCCGTCCCCCAGGTCAACACGCCCGGATGGGGATGCTCGACCAGAGCCGCCCCCCGGATCTCTGCCACCGCGGGCGCGACGAGCAGCGCAAGCGTTGCAAAAAGTGGCAAAAATCGATCAAAGTAACCGTTAACTTTTGTCAAAAACCGCATGATTCTCCGCATGCACATTCCCGAATGCCAGTTTCAGCAACAGCGGGGCGATTGCAGTCGTCATCACGGCCATGAAAACCGCTATCCCGTAACCTTCGCGTGAGACAATACCGGCGTTCAGACCCACCTGCGCCACAACCATGCCAACCTCGCCGCGCGGAACCATTCCGCTGCCCACCCGAACCGCGTCGCGGACTCCCAGGCTCCACGCTCCCAACCCGCAGCCGGCCGCCTTCGAGAGGATTGCGGCGAAGAGAATGGCCATCGCCAGGGCGAGCGTTCGTGGATTGCGGAAAGGGCTCAGATCCATTTGCAGACCGATGCCGGCGAGGAAGAACGGGATCATCAACCGGCCCGCGCCCTTGGAGAGAACTTGCACCCGGTCCGAAACGGTATCGGAAAGCGCCATCCCTGCCAGAAACGCGCCCACGATGGCGGCGACGCCCGACCGCATGGCCAGGGCCGACATACCCAGCAGGAAAAGCAGCGCGACCGCGAACTCGGATTCGCGGGTCTTCATGCGGCTCGTCAGTTTCGGAACCATCCGGTTGGCGGCGGATGGCCCGAAGCGGAAAACGGCAAAAACGAATGTGCACGCCGCGAGCGCGCTGACGCCGATCCCGATAAAATCCACCCGCCCAGAAGTGCCCAGGCTGGAGACCGCGGCCAGCACGAGCAGGCCGAGCACGTCGTCGATCACCGCCGCGGCCAGGATGACCCGGCTGGCGCGCTGGGCGAGATAGCCGAGCGAGGATAGCACCTGCGCCGTAATGCCAACGCTTGTGGCGACCATCGCCGCGCCCATGAAGATCGACTCCGCCGCCGGACGCCCCGCTCCGGAGAAGATCAGCCAGCCCACAGCAAACGGGAGCGCAACGCCGGGCACAGCCACAAGCAATGCCGTGCGGCCCACCTTCAGCAATTCGCTGGGCTTAACCTCGAGACCCACTTGGAACAGCAGAAACATGACTCCCATTTCGGAGAGCGCGCGCAGCACGTCGTCGTAGTGCACCAGCGCGAAAACGGACGGGCCGATCAGAACTCCGGCCGCCATGCCGCCTACAATACCCGGGATGTGCAGCCGCTCGGCCGCTTCGGCCAAGAGCAGCGAGGACGCAAAGACGACGAACAAGACCAGCGGAAGCACAGGCTCGCCCATCCCGCCAGCCGCCGTCATGAGCGCCAACGCGTTCGCCATCTTGGACCCAGTGTGCATCGCCTGGCCCCTCCGAAGCCACTCTCTGCCTGAAAGTGCTTCCATTTGCTTGACTTTCCGGTGTATCCTGATGCGCAGGGGGCCAACGACTGAGAATTCAGCGTCTCACGAGTGCGACCAGAACGAACAACAGGACCGGCAATGCGCCGGTAGTTTGTGTTTGTGTCTGGAAAATCAAGGAGATCCGTTCGGCTACCCATTGGAGCTAGACCACTACCCACCGCATGTTTCCTTCCAGGTATCCCCGTCCGCGCATCAAAGTTCGAGATAACGTCAATGAAGGCATCCGGGCCCGTGAGGTTCGCGCTGTCTTCCCCGACGGAAGCGTACAAATCATGGCGACGCACGACGCGATCCGCCGGGCCCAGGAGTTGGGCCTGGATCTGATCGTCGTGTCTCCAACCGCCGAACCGCCCGTCGCCAAGGCCATGGACTATGGCCAATGGCAGTACGAGCAAAAGAAGAAGCAACAAGAAGCGAAGAAGAAGCAGCACGTGATTCAGGTGAAGGAACTGAAGTTCAGGCCCAACACCGACGATCACGATTACGACTTCAAGCTGAACCACGCCATCCGGTTCCTCGCCGAGGGAAACCGCGTGAAGGCCGTGGTCCAATTCCGTGGACGAGAGATCGCGCACACGGAACTCGGCCGCAAGCTGCTGCTGCGATTTGCGAAGGATCTCGCCGAGCACGGCGCCAGCGAAGGCTTACCCAAGCTGGAAGGGCGCAACGCTCACGTGATCATCAGCCCAATCAAGAAGGATGCCGTGAAGGATAATGCGAAGAAGCCTGGCGAAGGCCAGCCTCCTCAACCCAGGCCTGCCACCGCGGCTATCCCGGCGGATAAGGCCGGCAAGATGTAGCGCTGCGAGCCAGCGCTCAATACCAGAGGTATTTTTTCCACTGTTCGTCGGTGCGCGCCAGCAGGCGCATCAGTTGCCTGCCTGTGTGCACACTGAACGGGCGAGGCGGGCGGAACAGTTTCATGCCAGCTTCGTCGGGCGTCCGATTCCCCTTTTGGTTATTGCAGGGGTTGCAACACGCCACCAGATTCTCCCAGGTCGTCTCCCCGCCCCGGGAGCGCGGGATCACGTGGTCGAGCGTGAGATCGCCCGTATTCAATACCTTCTGGCAGTACTGGCAGGTATAACGGTCCCGCATGAGAATGTTCTTGCGGGATAGCGCCCTGGTCTGATGCGGAATGCGGCGGTATTCGAGCAAGCGGATGACGCTGGGCAGAGGCACCGTCTGGCGCTGGGAATGGAACTGCCCGGGGGCATGGGCCTCCGCCGAGGCCAATCCTTTCAACACCAGCACCAGCGCGCGGCGCGCGGCGCAGATGTTAATCGGCTCGTAACTCGCGTTGAGGACAAGCACAGGACGGTGCAGCCTCTCTGGCAGTACGTTCATGCGGTCACCCCTCTTACAAATCCGGACTCACCCGAAGCGGACAGCACGCGTGCATCCGACTGGCGCCCGGCGCGAGCGACGGTGAGGACACAGACACGCGCGGCGCCAGCCTGCTTGAGCGCTTTCGCGCAGGCGTTGACAGTGGACCCGGTGGTCATCACATCGTCCACAAGCAGGAGCGACAAACCGCGGACCTGCTCCGGCTCGGGAACGTCGAACGCACCACGCACATTATCGCGGCGCTGAGCATGCGTGAGACTGGCCTGAGCAGCGGTCCGGCGGCGGCGGCGCGCCGCGTTCAGAATGGGGACGCCGACGCGGCGCGAGAGTTCGCGAGCCAGCAGATCGCTCTGATTGAACCCGCGGCCCATCCGTTTCCACCAATGCAGCGGCATGGGGACCAGCGCGTCAAAATGCTCCAGGCGGGGATAGGCGTAGGCCAGCCAGGCGCCGAGTTCCCGGGCCAGCGGACGCATGCGGGCGTACTTGAAAAGGTGAATCAACTGGCGCAGCCGGCCGTCGTGCAGAGCGTAGCTCCAGCTCCATTCGAATTCGGTCAAGCCCAACCGGCACAATGAGCACAGCCCGTGCTCATCGAGGGGACGCGAATTCAAGAAGGGCGTGCGGCAGCGGGCGCAGCAGTATTCGGCGGCGAAAGGCTCGGGGGGCGTCAGACAAGCGGCGCAGAGGGGAACGGCATCAACCGTGGGAAGAGGTGTGCCACAGATGGCACAGTCGGCGGGAAAGAGCAGCGCAAGAAGGCGAGACCCGGCCACTTTCGGCCAGGAAAGCGGCGAACCGGTTTTCGATAAGCGAAAACTCGAGAAGGCGGCACCTCCCTCGCCTTCAGTGTACTCTAACCGATTGCCTCGGGATTCACGCCCGCTTGTGTTTCACTTAAGGATTGACAATGGCCGTTCTCCTCACCGCTCGCGAAATTCAAAAACAACACGGGTCCCGCATCTTGTTTGAAGGCGTCTCGCTCGCCATCAACGACGGCGAGATTCATGGGCTGATCGGCCCGAACGGAGCGGGCAAGTCCACGCTGATGAAGGTCCTGGCAGGGCTGGAAACCCCGGACTTGGGCGAGGTCGCGCTGCGCAAGGGCGTGCGGATGGTGTACGTGGCGCAAGATCCCACTTTCCCGCCAGGAACGACCGTGGGCGGCGTGCTGGAGGCTGCGGCGCACGAACCGACGCAGGTGCCGGCGATCCTCGGCCAGGCCGGATTCACCGATGCGACCCAGGATGTGGACAGCCTTTCAGGGGGGTGGAAGAAACGGCTGGCCATCGCGGAGTCGTTACTGCGTCAACCCGATTTGCTGCTGTTGGACGAGCCCACCAACCACCTCGACCTGGAAGGCATCGAGTGGCTGGAAGACTTGCTGAGCGCCGCGCCATTCTCATCCATCGTGGTGAGCCACGACCGGTATTTCCTGGAGAATGCCGCGTCGTACATGATGGAACTCAGCCGGGTCTACCCGGGCGGCATCCTGCGCGTGGCGGGCAGTTACAGCACGTTCGTCGAGAAGCGCGGCGAGTTTCTGGTGGCGCAGGCCAAGGAGCGCGAAGCGTTAGCAACGGTGGTCCGCCGCGAAGTGGCATGGCTGAGGCGCGGAGCGAAGGCGCGTACGCGCAAGTCGAAGGCCCGCATCGGCGAGGCGAACCGCATGATCGACAATCTCGGCGATCTGGACGAGCGCCGTTCGAGTTCCACCGCCGTGATCGACTTCACAGGCAGCGACCGCCGTACGAAGAAGCTGATCGAGTTGGATCGGGTGTCGTTCGCCTTCGGCAACGAGCCGCTGTTTAGCGAATTGAAGCTGGTGCTCAGTCCCGGCCAGAGACTGGGTCTCGCGGGGCCGAACGGCAGCGGCAAGACGACGCTGCTCAAACTGTTGACCGGCGACCTCACGCCGCAGTCCGGCGAAATCCGGCGCGCACCAGCTTTGAAGACCGTGTATTTCGAACAAGCCCGGCAACAGATCGATCCCTCCCTCACCCTACGGCGCGCGCTCGTGCCGGAGGGCGATTCGGTGGTGTACGGCGGCCGGACGATCCACGTGATCGGATGGGCCAAGCGGTTCCTGTTCCGGGAAGAGCAATTGCCGCAGCCGGTCGGCAGCCTCTCCGGCGGCGAACGGGCGAGGGTCCACATCGCCAGGCTGATGCTCGAAGAAGCGGATCTACTGCTGCTCGACGAGCCGACCAACGATCTGGACATCCCGACGCTGGAAGTGCTGGAAGAGACGCTGCTCGAATTCCCCGGCGCGCTGGTGCTGGTGACGCACGACCGCGCGCTGATGGACCGCGTGTCGAACGCGGTGCTAGGGCTCGATGGAGAAGGCGGCGCAACGATCTATGCGGACCTGGCACAATGGGAGTCCGACCTCGACCAGAAGCGGCGCGAGAAGAGCGGGCGTGAGTCCGAACGGGTGCAGGCGCAGAGACCGGCAGCGCCTGTCGTCAAGAGGAAGCTGTCATATCTTGAGCAGCGCGAATACGACGCCATCGAGGCCAAGATCCTGGAGGCCGATGAGCGGCTGGCGGCGGCGCAGAACCGCCTGCACGCGCCGGATGTTATTAGCGATCACATCAAGATCGAAGAAGCCTATGCGGAATTGACAGCCGCGCAGGCGGAGGTCGATATGCTATACGCGCGGTGGGCGGAGTTGGAAGGACAGTTGGAGAGCAACTGAGGCTGGGACCTGCCTTACCGCGTTGCGTTAAACGCAGTGCGGTATTAAACTAGATCTCTGTGATCCGGTCGTTCGGGGACAAAGAGACCGAGAGGGTCTTCCGGCGGGAGTTCAGCCGGAAGTTCCAAAGCGTTGCCGCAGTGGCGAAGCGAAAGCTCGATCAAGTGAATGCGGCCGTGGTCATTTCCGATCTGAGAGCGATCCCGGGTAACCGGCTGGAAACTCTCGGTGGCGATCGGGTGGGACAGTACAGTATTCGCGTTAACGACCAGTGGCGGATCTGCTTCCACTGGGCCGAGCCGGATGCTGTTGAGGTTGAGATCGTGGACTATCATTGAACGAGGCGAATTATGGCTGGCAGAGCTAAGATCCTGTCTCCGATCCATCCGGGCGAGACTCTGCGGGAGGACTTTCTGAAGCCGCTTGGTCTGACGGCCAACCGGCTCTCGATGGAATTGTTGGTACCGGCTACCCGCATCAACGACATCGTCCGCGGGCAGCGAGTCATCACAGCGGATACCGCACTCCGTTTGGCGCGCTACTTTGGAACGACGCCGCAGTTCTGGATGAATCTACAGGCCAACTACGATCTGGAGAAGGCCGAGGACGAGCGCGGTTCCGAGATTTCCGATCGCATCCGGCCGCACCGGGCGGCGTGAAGGTTCGACTCCAGTAATCCCAACTGAATTGTTTGACCCGAGCGTGCTCACTTGGCGTCGTCAGCGATCCCAGTAGGATCGAAGAAGCCTATGCGGAATTGACAGCCGCGCAAGCGGAGGTAGACACGCTTTACGCGCGCTGGGCGGAACTCGAAGGACAAGTGCAGGGAAGTTGAGCGAGCCGGGCCGGTGCCAGCGCGGCTGCGCCGGTCTCAGCGCTCCACAAGTTCCACGCGGCGATTCTTGGCTCTTCCCGCTTCGTCTCTGTTCGAGGCGACGGGGGCCAGAGGACCGTCGCCAAAAGCCTGGAGCCGGTCCAGCGCCACGCCATAGGTGGTGGTCAGCGCTTTGAGGACGGCGTCCGCGCGGCCGCGCGACAGGTTCATGTTCATCTGCAATTCGCCGACGTTGTCGGTGTGGCCGACGATATACAACTTGAGCTTAGGATCCTGCTGCAGCAGTTTGCCAATCTCCTGCAAGGCCGGCGCGGACTCCGGCTTGACAGCCGCACTGGCAGTGTCGAAGAAGATGCCATAGACGGCCACGTGCCCGGTCTTGCCGATATCGCCCTTCAGCGCGTCCGCATTCACAGTCACCAGCCCGCCTTCCATGGGCTTGGTTTCGATGATGTCCAGATTGGTTGTGCCCGGCGCGACGTGGAGGCTCACATAGATATCGCCTTCCGCGCGGGCCAGCTTGCCTGAGAATTGGTAGTGGCCGGCGCCATACCAGACGTCAGCCCAGTCGGCGGTCATGTGAAATCTGGCCACTCCGCAGGCGTCGCCGCTGCAGGCAAACACTGTCTCAAACCCGGCGCGCTTTAGGGCGCTTTCGTAGTTGCGATAGACCTCAAGAGGTGAGCGGTCCTGCGGGAAGGTGTAGGAGATCCGGGTGATCTTGCCTTCCAGGTGCAGGCTCTTGGGCGCACCCTGCGAGGTCACCTTGCCGATGGGGAAACTGAACTCGTCAAACTGCTTGGTCTTGTAGTTATCAATGACCGAGCCCGGGTAGCGCGAAGCGAGCGGGGAATCCTTGCTCCCCTCGACATCCTTCGTCTGTGCAGCCGCCGGCGCAGCGGAGAGAGCGAGGGCAAGCCCCGCGATGAGCAGGTTCTGGTTGGTTATCATAGGACTCCGTGGTGGCAGCCAAGTATACCTTGAACCACCTCCCGGATGGTCGGGGCTGATTGCAGATGGGGCGATGCGGCCACGCGCAACGCGCGGCCGAGCCAAGCCGATTCCGCGCTGTGGCGAAGCTCGGGTTGAACCGGAACTGGCGGAGCCTGGAGGCTCCACGCGGCGCTGGAGCGCCGCCCCACACCGGCGAGCTACAGCAGCGCCGAGCGGAGTTCGTCGAGGTCGCGGCGCAGCGCATGGGACAACTCGCGCAACGTTTTCACTTCGGTCTCCAACTCCTCGACGCGCTCGCGCAGGCCGGGTCCGGACGGAGCGGCGGACGCGGCGGCGCCGTGAAGCGCAAGCGGCTCCGGCACATCGGGCATGGGCGCGAAGAGATGGCACCAGCGCAGCTCTTTCGTGCCGGGCAGCTTCGGCATCTGGACAGCCAGAGGATCGGGCTGGCGCGCGGCCAACTTGTCGAGCGTGTGCTGGAGGGCGTCAAGGTCCGCAAAGCTGTGCAGATTGGCAGTGCGGGTGCGCAGTTCCCCCATTGTCTGCGGTCCGCGCAAGATCAGCACGGACAACACGGCGAGTTCTCCGAGCGAGAGATTCAGACGCTCGGAGAGGCGGTGGCGGAACTTCAGCACGCGGCTGCCCGCTTCGGAGACGAAGACCGCGAAGCCCTCGTCGCGCAGGGATTCGAGCGCGCTGCGCACGGTGGTGTCGTCGAAGGCGACCACGGGATCGCGATTCGATTTCTGGTTGCAAGCGTTGGTGAGCGCGTTCAGGGAGAGAGGATAATACTCGGGCGTGGCGAGATCCTTCTCGATCAGCGCGCCCAACGTCCGGAGTTCGACGGGACCAAGCTCGTACGGCACACACTGAGCATGGCATTGCGAGCGAGCCGCAATCAACCGTGGTGCATACTGAGGCCGGGAGATGCTCCTTGCGGGCGCTCGGCCTGCGGCCCCGCGAACGTTGAAGAAGAAGCCGGACCTGGGGGTCCGGCGCGGACGTGGGCGTTCGCCCCACATAGCCACGAAGCGGCGAACTCGTGGTCAGACGAACTGGCCGAGCCAGGAGCGGACTTCCGCGGTGGCCTGCAAGGGGAAGCGATGCTTGCCGGCCAGACGCAGCAAGGTGAGGTCGTGTACCGAGCGCCGCAGACGCTGCTCGAAGACGTCGATGGTCTCCAGCGGGTAAAACTCATCTTCCGTGCGCGCGATGTGGAGCACCGAAACAGGCAACGGCCGCACCGCGTGCCGGTCCCATTCGTCAGGCACTCCGCCGCAGAGAGCGAGCACTCCTCCAATGTTTTCCGGAAACCCCGCACTGTATCGATAATTCAAACCGACGGGCTGAGAAAAACCCGCCAGCACGGTGCGCCGCGGGCCGATGGGGAAGGCGTTCCACGCCTGCTTCAGAATCGAACTCACAATGCGATGGTGGAAGTCGACATGAAACTCAGTGGTCTCCCGGATGCCCCAGTTGTAGCCGGTCCCGGATGTATGCGGATCGGGCCCGAGATGTGCGGCGTTGGGAGCCTCCACGGACACGAGCGCCGGCTCGCCGCCAATCAGATGGCGGGTATATTCCAGCATCCGCGCGGCGGTCATGCCGTAGCCGTGCAGAGCGACGACGAGGCAGGGAGCCACGGTTCCGGGCTGCATGTCGGAACAAAAGCGAATTGGCCGGCTGACCTCAACAGACGAAATCCATGACGCATTTCCCATACGAGGAGTTGTACCATGCATCTAATGGTGAAGTGATGCTGGGCGCTGTGTGGGGTCCGGCAAGGGAGGAGTTCGCGGGATGGACGTACTCGGCTATCTCACCGCGGTAGCGGCGGGCGCGGGGGCGGGTTTCGCGTTCGCCAGATACTTACTACAGCCGCGCAAGAAGGCGCTCGTGGTCTACTTGCGCGCGCTGCTCGAGCAACTGCCCATTCAAGTCGTCATCCGCCGTCGCGGCGACAGCCGGATCGTCTTTGCGAACAAGCAGAGCGCCAGGCAGAGCGGCTTTGGCCACGCCGATCCGGACGGAGACTTCCCGAACATAGCGGGCCACGAGCTCGAGCGGATCCTGGCCGAAGACGACAGGTGCCTGACGCAGGGCGGGACCGAAGTCGAGCGGGAATTCTCTATGCCCGCCGCGGACGGCAGGCCGGCCAGAAGTCTGGAAAGCAGGCAGTCTCCGGTGGGCTGGCCGGGGGAAGAGGCCGCTGTGGCCTGCGTCCTGACCGACATCACGCGTCACAAGCTGGCGGAAGCGATGGGCCGGGCCCGGTTGGAGTCCGAGCGCGAGATCTTCGACGCGGCCAGCGTGCTGTTGATGGTGCTGGACCCGCAAGGGCACGTGCTGCGCCAGAACGCCGCCTGCGCACGACTGCTCGGCCCGCTGCCGGATGCCGCGCTGCCGCTGGTGTGGACCTGGGCGATTCCCGAAGAGGCGAGCGCGATGGAGACCTGCTTTCTCGACGCAGTGCGAGAAGGCGCGCAGTCGCATGGCCTCACGCTGATGCGAGCCGGCGAACAACAGGACTGGACATGGGTTGCCTGGACACTGGATGTGCTCAGGAACGGCATCGGAAACGGCGGCGCACCCGCCAAAGTGCTTTTCACGGGCACCGACGAAACGGACAATGTGCGTACGGAGCAGGAGCGCTCCGGGCTGGAACGGACCCTGGAGGCGGTCTGGCAAGGCGCGCCCGAGGCGCTCGCCCTGTTGAATGCGGAAGGCCAGATCATCAGCGTCAACGTCGCCTTCCTGGAACTGTGCCGGCTGCAGGAGCGCGAGGTTCAGGACAGGCTGTTATTCTCTATCCTGGAGCGTCCCGAGGGGAGCGTCGAAGAGGCCCTGGCGCAGTTCCGGAATGATCTTGGGCAACGCAAACTGGGCCGTCAGGTCCAGGAGTTCGAGATCGGCGGACGGTGCCATTGGCTCGAGCTCAGTTGGGGCATCATCGACAGCACGCCCGAGACGCCACTGGTGCTATTGGCCGTCAGGGATCTTACCGAACGGGTTCTGGCCGAACGCGAATTGCGCGAAGCCAATGAGTTCCTGGCGAGCGCAACGCAATGGGCCAAAGAACTGGCGTCCAGTTCCGAGATCGCCAGCGCGGCCAAGAGCCAGTTCCTGGCGAGCGTCAGCCATGAGATCAGAACGCCGATGAATGGCATCCTGGGCATGACGGATCTGGCTTTGCTCACGGAATTGGACGCGGAGCAACGCGAATACCTCGAGACGATCCGCAGTTCCGCAGAGTCCCTGTTGGGGCTGTTGAACGACATTCTGGACTTCTCGAAAATGGAGGCGGGACGAATGGAACTTCGCCCCGCGGCGTTCCGGCTGCGGGAACATCTGGACAATCTGCTGCGCCCCATGAAACACAAGGCGATCGAAAAAAAGATCGCCCTGGAATGGGATGTGGACGCCGACGTGCCCGACTCCCTCAGCGGCGACGCAGGACGGTTGCGCCAGGTCCTGATCAATCTCGTGGGCAACGCCTTGAAGTTCACGGATGAGGGTTCAATCGATGTCCGGGTGTCGCTGCGCGGCGGGACGAACGACAGCCTGCGACTGCTGATCGTCGTCACCGACACCGGAATCGGCATGGATCCGGCTCACATGAGCGACGTCTTCGAGCCTTTCAGGCAGTTGGATGCGTCAACGACACGCAAGCGGGGTGGAACAGGCCTCGGCGTGTCGATCTCG